>ERZ1673703.93-NODE-93-length-114148-cov-22.611782_pt1 | contig 114148 bp, 116 predicted proteins | sample MGYA00580233_ERZ1673703 | MGnify/ENA primary metagenome ERZ1673703 (study PRJEB41218, sample SAMN15661748) | gut metagenome | host: Homo sapiens | place: Canada: London | collected 2015-08-20/2019-03-30 | study: EMG produced TPA metagenomics assembly of... | reverse complement strand
CCAGGATAAGGAAAAACAGCTATGGCAAATAACAATTCCGGCAGAGACAAAAACGAGAAGGATCTGGTCTGCAGCTTCTGTGGAAAGCACCAGGACGAAGTGGAACGCATGATCATCGGCCCCGGCGTCAACATCTGCAGTGAGTGCATCGGCCTGTGCCACGACCTGCTTTCCGACAAGCCGGAGCGTCCGTCCGGCAGCCGTGCACCGCGTGCAGGTGCGGGCCGTACCCGCAGCCTGCAGGCCGCTGACGACCTGAACATCAACATCATGACCCCGGCGGAGATCAAGGAAGGCCTGGATCAGTACGTCATCGGGCAGGATGAGGCAAAGCGGGTACTGGCTGTTTCGGTCTACAACCACTACAAGCGCATCCTGAGCGGCAAGGGCGGCGACGTGGAACTGCAGAAGTCCAACGTACTGCTGCTGGGCCCCTCCGGCGTGGGCAAGACCCTGCTGGCCCAGACGCTGGCCAAGATGCTGGGGGTCCCCTTCGCGATCGCCGATGCCACCACCCTGACCGAGGCCGGCTATGTGGGCGAGGATGTGGAGAACATCCTGCTCAAGCTGATCCAGGCAGCGGATTTTGATGTGCAGAAGGCGCAGATCGGTATCATCTATATCGACGAGATCGACAAGATCACCCGCAAGAGCGAGAATCCCTCCATCACCCGCGATGTGGGCGGTGAAGGCGTGCAGCAGGCCCTGCTGAAGATCCTGGAGGGCACTGTGAGCAATGTTCCTCCGCAGGGCGGCCGCAAGCACCCGCAGCAGGAGTTCATCCAGATCGACACCACCAACATCCTGTTCATCTGCGGCGGTGCCTTTGACGGTCTGGACAAGTATATCCTGCGCCGCACCGATAAGTCCGCGCTGGGCTTCGGCAGTGCGCTGAAGGATAACTCCACCGAGGCTGAGCGCGCATTGCTGCGCAAGGTAGAGCCCCACGATCTGGTCAAGTTCGGCCTGATCCCGGAGCTGATCGGCCGTCTGCCGGTCATCACCGTTCTGGACGATCTGGACGAGGATGCTCTGGTGCGCGTGCTCAAGGAGCCCCGCAACAGCCTGGTCAAGCAGTACAAAGAGCTGCTGAACATGGACAACGTGGAACTGAACTTCACCGACGAGGCACTCCACGCCATTGCCCGCAAGACCATCGAGCGTAAGACCGGTGCCCGCGGCCTGCGCAGCGTGATGGAGAGCATCCTGCTGCCCATCATGTACGAGGTGCCCAACGACGCCACCATCATCCGCGTGACGGTGGATGAGGACACCGTGGAGAGCGGCGAAGCCCACCTGGAGTACGGCGCAGTGCGCAAGCGTTATAAGAACCAGACCTCCCTGAGCTGATCCTGAGCAGGGGAGAAAGGCCCTGTTTCAAAAGCAATTTGCTTTTGGCAGGGCTTTTTGTTTTCAGATTCTTGTTTCTAAGGGCAAAATGCGTTATAATAATAAAGTCTGGAATCTGTGCGGAACTTTTCCCTGGCAGGAGCGCTTCCCCCAAGGCAGATCCCGACGCAATGGGTAACAGGAAGTACGATAAAGGAGTGTGTTTTCAATGGCAAATTATCTTGCAATGAATCGTGAAGAACTTGCTGCCGAAAAAGCTGCGCTTGAGGCAGAGTACAAAAAGTTTCAGGCCAAGGGCCTCAAGCTGAATATGGCCCGCGGCAAGCCTGGCCCTCACCAGATGGATCTGGCTATGGACCTGCTGAAGATGAACGATTACACCACCGATGCTGGCACCGATGCCCGCAACTACGGTGAACTGGAGGGCCTGCAGGAGGCCCGCGTGCTGTTTGCCGATGTGTTCGGCGTGCAGCCCGGTGAGGTGTTCGTGGGCGGCAACTCCAGCCTGCAGCTGATGTACAATCTGATCAACATCGGCTATGTGTTCGGCTTCCCGGAGTCTCCGTGCCCCTGGTCTCAGGTGGAGAAGCGCAAGTTCCTCTGCCCGGTGCCCGGCTATGACCGTCACTTTGCTATCACCGAGGAGTTCGGCTTTGAGCTGGTCAGCGTGCCCATGACCCCCAATGGCCCGGATATGGACATGGTGGAAAAACTGGTGGCCGAGGATGACACCATCAAGGGCATCTGGTGCGTGCCGCAGTATTCCAACCCCGACGGCTACACCTACAGCGATGAGACCATCGAGCGCTTCGCCAAGATGAAGACCGCTGCGCCCGACTTCAAGATCTTCTGGGATGAGGCCTACATCGTGCACCACCTCACCGATGAGATCATCGAGACCCCGGTGCTGCTGAACGAGAGCAAGAAGTACGGCAATGAGGACCGTGTGTTCATGTTCACCTCTACCAGCAAGATCACCTTCCCGGGTGCCGGTGTTTCTGCCATTGCCTGCAGCGAGAACAGCATGAAGTATATGTGCAAGCGCTTCTCGGTGATGATCATCAGCTACGATAAGATGAACCAGCTGCGCCACGTCCGCTTCCTGAAGAACAAGGAAGGCGTCCTGGCCCACATGGCAAAGCATCGCCGTCGTCTGGTGCCCTGCTTCGATGCTGTCAAGACGGCATTCCGCAATAACCTCACCCCCTGCGGCGACATTGCCCACTGGACCGATCCCAAGGGCGGCTACTTCATCAGCCTGTACGTTATGCCCGGCTGCGCCAAACGTGTGGCAAACCTGTGCAAGGAAGCCGGTCTGACCCTGACCGGTGCCGGTTCGGCATACCCCTACCACAAGGACCCGCAGGATTCTCACCTGCGCATCGCACCTACCTATCCCAGCCTGGACGAAGTGGAGACCGCTTCTGAGCTGCTGTGCGTTTGCGTGCGTCTGGCCGTTGTGGAAAAGCTGCTGGCAGAGCAGGCATAACATTTATTTGTAAAAACCTCCTCCGTGCAGGCCGCAGGGTCTGCCGGGGGAGGTTTCAATAACGGGCCCCGCAGCTGTGGGGCTTTTGGAGGTTTTCCTGAATCATATGAAGACAAAAGGCAAAGCATGGCACCTGGTCGTCACAGTGCTTCTGATCCTTGCGTTTGTGTACACGGCGTTTTTCGGCGTGTCGGCAAAGTACGGCGATGTGACCACCACCTACATCAAGGGTGCAAAGGACATCCGGTTCGGTGTGGACATCAAAGGCGGCGTCAACGTCACCTTTGTGCCCTCGGAGGACTACGATGCCACCGAAGAGCAGCTGGAAGCGGCGCAGCTCGTCATCGAGAACCGTCTGGTCGCACTGAATGTGACCGACTACGAGCTGTATGTGGACCCCAACTCTGACAGCCTGATCCTGGAGTTCCCGTGGCAGTCCGGCGAAACAGACTTCGACCCGGAATCTGCCATTCAGGAGATCGGCACCACGGCCTATTTGACCTTCCGCGAGGGCAGCAGCGCCGACGGTAACCTGATCCTGGACGGTTCCATGATTGAGAGTGCTGCGGCCCAGTACGGCCCGGTGACCAGCGGCGGTGCTTCGGAGTACTATGTGTCCCTGAAGTTCACCGACGAGGGTGCCAAGGCCTTTGGTGAGGCCACCACCCGTCTGGCTGCTTCCAACGGCACCATCAGCATCTGGCTGGATGACGAGAATGTGAGCACGGCCACCGTCAACGCGGCCATCACCGATGGCGAGGCCATCATCACCAGTTCGGCTTCCAACCCCTTCACGCAGGATGCCGTGGTCAAGATGGCCCGCCAGATCAACTCCGGTGCACTGCCCTTTGCCCTCAAGGTGGACAGCTACTCCACCGTCAGTCCCAGCCTGGGCGAGAACAGCCTGAGCGCCATGGTGCTGGCCGGCGTCATCGCCTTTGCACTGATCGTGGTGTTCATGACGGTGCTGTACCGTCTGCCAGGCTTTCTGGCCTGCATTGCACTGGCCGGTCAGGTGGCCGCTACGCTGGCCTTTGTTTCCGGCTACTTCCCGGTGTTTGAGAGCTTTACCCTGACGCTGCCCGGCATCGCCGGTATCATTCTGGCCATTGGCATGGGCGTGGACGCCAACGTCATTACGGCCGAGCGCATCAAGGAAGAGCTGAAGAATGGCAAGTCCCTGGACGGCGCACTGAAGAGCGGCTTTGCCCGCGGCCTGACCCCCATCATCGACGGCAACGTGACCATTGTCATCGTGGCCATCGTGCTGATGGGTGCCTTCGGCCCCTCGGACGGCCTGTTTGCCAAGGCACTGCACTTTGTATTCTTTGCCTTTGGCCCCTCCACCGCCGGTACCATTTACGCTTTTGGCTATACGCTGCTGACCGGCGTGCTGCTCAACTTCGTGTTTGGCGTGTTTGCCACCCGCGTCATGATCCGCGGTGCGGCCTCCATCAAGGCTCTGCGCAACCCCTGGCTGTACGGTGCTGCCAAGCTGGGCAAGGATGAGACCGAGAAAAAGCAGATCAATTTTGTGGGTCTGCGCAAAAAGTTCCTGGTCTTTTCCTCCTGCCTGATGGCAGCCATCGTGCTGTGTGCTGTGGTGTTCGGTGTCCATCTGGACACCGAGTTCACCGGCGGTGCCATGATCACCCTGAGCTACGACGGCAGCTTTGAGATGGCACAGGTGCAGCAGACCGCCTCCGATGCACTGGAGAACACCGGCCTGACCCTGCAGACCGGCGAGAACGTGGCCACCGGTGACCAGACCCTGAAGATCTCCATGCCCGGCACCGAGACGGTGACCACCGACCAGGTGGAGGCTCTGCTGGACTCTTTGAACGAGACTTACCCGGACAACGACTTCGCGCAGCTGTCCCTGAGCAACGTCAGCGCTGCCATGGGCACCAAGTTCCTGCAGAAGAGTCTGGTTGCCGTGGTGTTTGCGCTGGTGCTCATCCTGCTGTACATTGCCCTGCGCTTCAAGAACATCGGCGGCCTGACCGGCGGCATGATGGCTGTGCTGGCACTGGTGAACGACCTGATGGTGGTGTTTGGCACCTTTGTGCTGCTGCGCACTCCGCTGGACGGCAACTTCATTGCGGCCATGCTGACCATTCTGGGTTACTCCATCAACGATACCGTCGTGGTGTACGACCGCATCCGCGAGAACCGCGCCCTGATGGGCAAGAAGGCCAGCTTTGAAGAGCTGGTCAACCGTTCGGTCAACCAGTCTGCCCGCCGTACCCTCATCACCACCATCACCACCGTGATGGCACTGGGTGTGCTGTGCATCGTGGCAAAGCTCTACGGTCTGGACAGCATCTTTACCTTTGCCTTCCCGCTGATGATGGGCATGATCAGCGGCGTGTACACTTCGCTGTGCGTCTCCACCTCGGCATGGATGCTGTGGAGCGAGCGCAGCCCCAAGTCCGGCAAAAAGGCCTGACGCAAAATTCCCGCAGAGGTTCAGGAGGAACAGAACATGAAATGTCCCTATTGCGGTGCTGAGGAATCCAAGGTGATCGACTCGCGCCCTACCGAAGACAGTGAGCGCATCCGCCGCCGCCGGGAATGTCTGAGCTGCCATATGCGGTTCACGACCTACGAGGTGGTGGAAACAGTCCCGCTCGTGGTCATCAAAAAGGACAACTCCCGGGAGCCGTTTGACCGGCAGAAGCTGCTGAATGCCATGCTGCGGGCCTGCGCCAAGCGCCCCGTGAGCTACGAGGCCATTGAGCGCGCGGTCACCAGCATCGAGCAGACCCTGCTCAGTTCCTACGACCGCGAGATCCCCAGCGTGCGCATCGGGGAGCTGACCATGCAGGAACTGAAAAAGATCGACGAGGTGGCCTATGTCCGCTTTGCCTCGGTCTACCGGCAGTTTGCCGACGTGGAGAGCTTTTTCAATGAACTGAAAAAGCTCATGGGCGACCGGAAGGACGCACAGTAACCCGTAATTTGCAAAGCACCGCTTTCTCTGTACAGCAGCAGGGAAGCGGTGCTTTTTGTGTTTACACAAACCGCCGGGCCAGCCATTGCAGTGTTTCCACCTGTACCTGTGCCCGGCGCAGCTCCCCAAAGGCTTCTTCGGGGGCGTTCTGCTCCAGGTGCCCGTCGGCGGTGCGCAGGGCCGCTTCCAGCTCGGTAAAATCTTCCGTGCGCAGCAGGTGGTTCATCTTTTCCCGCATCCGGTCACACCGGTCGGCCCCGCGGGCCAGTGCCTGCCGGGCCGAGGGCAGGTCGCTGGTGCGGATGGCCTCAATGGCACAGTCCAGGTCGGTGGAAATGTCATCGGCAAAGCGCTGTACCTGAAAGCTGCTGTAAAAGGCAGTGGCCAGCAAAGCGGCCACGATGGCAAAGCAGGCGTAGATCCGTTTCATTTCCGGCCCTCATGCACCGTAGCGCGGCGCTCCTTTTTCAAAAGAAAATAGTCCTCGGTCTCATTGCCGACAAGAAGTAGGATTTCCTGCGGCAGCAGGGTATTGGCCTGCGCCGTGCGTTCCAGCCAGGCACGGTCTTTGCCGCACCAGTGCAGGTTGTCCTCGAGCACCTGCCCATCCAGCACAAAGGGGATGGTTGCGTGGCAGTGCTCCACCCGCAGCTGCAGATCGGACAGCCGCGCAGGTTCCTTTTCCGGCCGCAGTGCTACCGAGAGGGTGCCGTTCGTCTCAATGACCGCGTAGGACACATCCCGCGGATCAAAGACGTCCTTGCCGCGCAGCGCTTCCATTAGGTCGGCCACCGTCAGGCGCAGGGTGCGCAGAGCGTTCTGGTCGATCTCTCCGTTCAGGATCACGGTTTTGGGCCGCCCGGACAACAGATTGAAAAACTTCTGGCTGCGGAAGCTCAGCGCGGAGCCCAGCAGCTCCAGCGCAGCAATGAGAAACAGCGGGATCAGGCTGGCCGTCACCGGAACATCCTCCGATTCAATGGAGATGGACGCCAGATTGGAGATTAGGATGGTGGACACCAGTTCTTCGGGCTGCAGTTCCCCCAGCTGACGCTTGCCCATCAGCCGCATGGCAAACAGCACGCACAGGTAGATCAAAATCGTGCGGAAGATCAACAACTTCATCGTGGAAACCTCCTGTCGGCACCCGCCGGTATGGAACCGGCTCCGGGCGGGCATACTGCTGTGCAAAGGAGTGGATGTTGTGTGCAGCAGTTGTCGTTGCATCTGGCCGAAAATCTGGCAGAGCTGGACGCCCGGTTCGGTGCCTCTGCGGATTATTATGCCAAGGAAATCATGATTTATCATTGCCGGGGCTGCATTGTGCTGTTTGACGGCATGGCCAGTCTGGATTCACTGTGGGAGCTGCTGTTGGACGCGGCCAGTCGGCAGGCGCTGCAGCAGCCCTGCCCATGCACCGGGCAGGAAGTGTATGAGCACATCCTGCATGGTTCCGCTTCCCCGGCCGAGAGCACCCCGGTGGAGGATCTGCCGGATCTTGTCAAGCGGTTAACGGCAGGCATGGCTGTGCTGCTGCTGGATGGCTGCGCGAAAGGCATTGCTTTTTCGGTGCAGGCCCTCAAGTACCGCTCGGTGGACGAGCCGGAAGGAGAGGGCAACCTGCGCGGCTCGCGGGAGGGTTTTGCCGACCTGCTGCGGGTGAACCTGAGCCTGCTGCGCCGTCTGGTCCGCACCGATGATCTGGTGTTGGAGGTGGCGCAGGCCGACACCGCCGCAGGGACAGAGTACGCTATTTGCTACTGCAGGGGCAAAGCAGACCCTGCCATGGTACGCCAGGTACGGCAGGCCCTTGCCGCTGCAAAGCCGGAGCTGCTGCTGGACAGCAGCTATTTTGTACCGTGGCTTCTGCCCAGCCGGGCACGGCTGTTCACTCCGGTCAGCTACACCCAGCGCCCGGCGGCGGCTTCGGCCAAACTATGTGAGGGCCGCATTGTAGTGCTGGTCAATGGCAGCCCGTCGGCCATGGTGCTGCCGGCACTTTTCTGCGAAAACTTTGAATGCTTGGACGACTATGCGTCCACTGCTGTGTTCGCCTCCTTCTTGCGGGTGCTGAACTATGCTTCCTTTTACCTCACGGTCTTTCTGCCGGGGGCGTTCGTTTGTCTGGCGGTCTATCTGCCAGAGCTGATCCCGCCCCAATTGCTGTATAAGATCGAAGCCGCCGAAAAGGCTACGCCGCTGCCCTTGTTTGCAGAAATGCTGCTGGTCATCCTGCTGCTGGAAGTTATCCGGGAGGCCGGGCTGCGGATGCCGCAGTCGCTGGGGCATTCGGTCAGTCTGGTGGCCGCCCTCATTCTGGGCGATGCCGCCATTGCCACCGGCCTGATGAGCACCCCGGTCATCTTTGTGGCCAGCATTACGTCCATTGCGGTGTTCGTCACGCCCGCTTTATACGAACCGGCCACCCTGCTGCGCATCGGCGTAGTGGTGGCTGCGGGGCTTGCCGGGCCGGTGGGACTGGCCGGGGCTTTTTTTGTGCTGCTGCTCAGCCTGTCCGGCACCGGGATGCTGGGGGTGCCGTATCTTGCACAGCATCCGTTCCCGCAAAGCCCGCTGGCCGAGGACGGCGTCATCCGGCGCAACTATCGGCACCTGTCCCGCAAGGGGTTCAACATCTGGCAAAAACGGAGGCCCCGCGCATGAATAAAACGCAGGACAAATTTTCATTGCCGGCAGTGACCCTCAGCATCTTTGCCGCGGCGGCGGCAGAGCGTCTGCCGGTATGCAGTTCGCCCCGGGCACTCCTCTGGCAGGAGGTGCTGGCTGCAGTACTGCTGATGATACTTTCTGCTTTGGCCAGTCGGTTTTGGCAGTCCGGCCCGCCAAAGTCTGCCGCCTGGGCAGCTGCATTTTGCCTGCAGGTCTGGCTGATGGCAGAACTGGCCGGAACATTCTGGAAGGCTCTGCAAGTCTGCCGGGAAGAGTTTTCTTCGCTGGCATTGCTGGGGTTTTTGCCGCTGCTGCTCTGGGCGGGCTGGCAGATGCCTGCCCGCGCATGGGGTGCCCCGGCGCAGGTGTTGTGGTGGTTTGTGGCGGTGGGAAGCGCGGTGTGTCTGATGGGGCTGTCTCGGCAGATGCACTGGGCCGGGCTGTTTGCGCAGGCTGCGCCGCAGAGCACGGCATTCACCGTTCCGGTCTATGCGGAATACTTTGCGGTACCGCTGCTCTGCGGCCGGGAGGAGCGGCGTGGTGTCTGCCTGCCCATTCTCACAGCCCTTGTACAAACGGCGGCAACGCTTGGCATGGCACTGGTGTTCGGTCGGACATACCCGGCGCGGGAATTGCTGCGTGCATGGAGCACCGGGACATTTTCCCGGCTGGACGCGGCGCTGCTGCTGGTCTGGCTGACCTGCGCAATTTTTCGCATCGGGGTGCTGTGCACGGCCGTCCGGATGCTGGGGCAGGGGTACGCCATACAAAAGCGAAAGGAAGTGCGGCAATGAAGCAGCGGTGGGCCCGAATTCTGCTTTATGCGGTGCTTCTTGGCTGGTGCCTGCTGTTCCTGCGCTGTGAGACCACTGAAAAAAGTATGATACGGGTGGTTTATCTGGAACAGAAGGGACAGACCTGGTCGGTGGGGCTTTTGTATCAGTCACCGGAAGCGGCAGCCGACGCAGCCGATGCCTCAGCCGCACTGCGCATCGCCGATGGCCGAGGGCAGACATTGGAAACAGCCCTTGCCGCCGCCGAAGCAGCCTTGCCGCAGACGGCAGATTATCGTCTGTGCGATTATGTACTGTTCCCGGAGCAGACGGAGGATGCCGTGCTGGCAGCTTATGAGAATCTGGTGCTGGAACGCGGCTGCGGGCGCACAGCGGCCCGACTTTCCTGCACAGAATTTGATCTGGAAATACTCTTGCAGTCGTGCGGAAAAACGGAGACGCTGCCCGACAAACTGCTGGACAAACTCAAAGCGGAATCGGCGGCAATGCCCCGGCTGTATGCACACGAGGAAAGCATGTTGCTTCCTGTGCTTTGCTTGCCCGAAGCACAGGAAGGAAAAGTGATGGTTTCCGGCAGCGGGGCGTTGTATGTCCGGTGCGGTGCGGTGCAGCGCCTGACAGAAAACGAGACAGAGGCGCTTCTTCTGCTGACGGGCACACCGGGCAAACGAACCTTCTGGCTGCAAGGAAAGCGTGTAACCATCCGGCGGTGCACCGTCTCAGTTGCTCTCCGGAAGCAGACGGCCACCCTGCGTCTGGACTGCCAGACGGCCTACGGCACGCCGCAGCCGGATGCGGCACAGTGTCAACAGTTGGAAGAGCTTTGCCTTGGGGTGGTACGTTCCTGCTGGCAGCAGGGGACAGACCTGCTGCATCTGCGGGAGCACAGTCTGCTGCGCACAGGCTCTCCCGACGGGTTTGACCCAACAAAAAACGCCTGCCCGCAGTTGCAGGCAGACGTTGTATTTCTGGGTGCTTGAAAAATCAGGATGCCGTGGGGAAGGTGACCGTGATGGTCGTGCCGACGTCCACCTGACTTTCCAGCTTGATGCGGGCCCCGTGGATGAGGGCAATGTGCTTGACGATGGCCAGCCCCAGACCGGTGCCGCCGGTGGCCTTGCTGCGGCTCTTGTCCACTCGGTAGAAGCGCTCGAACACACTGCTCTGCGACTCGCGCGGGATGCCGATGCCGTTGTCGGTCACGGTCAGGCTGCAATGGCCGTCCCGGGTGCATGCTGTCACGATCTGCACCTTGCCGCCGGGGCGGTTGTAGCGGATGGCGTTGTCACACAGGTTCTGGCACAATTCATCCAACAGATTGCGGTTGCCCCGCACCGGTGCGCTCTCGCCCAGATAGGTCAGGGTGATGTAGGCGTGGCGGGCGTTCAGCTTCTGACGCTCCACACACTCCTTGGCCACGTCCAGCAGGTCCACGACCTCCATTTCCGGCATGGAGGAGGTCTCGGAGGCGTTGTCCAGGCTGGACAGCTGCAGGATATCGTTCACCAGCTGGATCATCCGGCTGGCTTCGCCATGGATCTTCTGGGCAAAACCGGGCACATCCTCCGGCTTGGCGATGCCGGTCTCGATCAGTTCCGCATACCCGGAAATGCTGGTCAGCGGGGTCTTGAGCTCGTGGCTCACATTGGCGGTGAAATCCTGCCGCATCTTCTCGTTGTTTTCCCGCAGGATGCGGTCGGCATGGATGCTCTCGGCAAAGGGGATCAGTTCCTTGTACGGGACCTTATCCTGAATGTGGTCCAGATCCTCGGTCATGTTCAGCACCGGCTGCACAAGGGCGCGGGTGAGCAGGGTGGATAGGATCGCGGCAGCCAACATCAGGGCAACGCAGCTCAGCACGATGGCCGGCAGGGCTCCGTCGTAGACCGACCACACAGTTTCGGCGTCCTGCGCCACGCGCAGGATGTTGCCGCCGGGCAGCTGCACGGCATAATAATAGGTCTCATATCCCATGGTCTGGGAATCACGGATGTCCTTGCCGATGCTGCCCTGCAGCGCCTGCACGATCTCCGGACGGGTAAGATGGTTCTCCATGGGCTGATCAGTGGCAGACTCAAAGATCACATCGCCGTCCGGGGAGATCAGCGTAATGCGCAGGTCGCCGGTCACAAAGAAAGAAAGCTGCTGCGGCTCGCTGGTCAGGTCATACCCGGCACGGATGAGATCGCTCTCTTTTTCCAGGTCATCCCAGGCCTGGGCGGTAAAAGCCCGATGAAAGACAAAGATGCACAGTGCTGCGGTGAACAGCAGCCCCAGAAAGCCCATGAGGAACAGCCGGTAGCTGATTTTTTCTTCCATGCTGTGCGGCTTCATTCGTCTCCAGCCTCCTCGTCATCGGCCAGCTTGTAGCCCACCTTGCGGATGGTGCCAATGTAGTGTCCGGCATCGCCCAGCTTTTTGCGCAGGGTGCGGATGTGCATGTCCACGGTGCGGCTTTCCACCGAAATGTCGGTGCCCCACACCACCTGCAAAATCGTCTCGCGGGTCACCACAAGGTTGGTGTTCTCCAGCAGAAGGCGCAGCAGGCTGTATTCTTTGTAGGTCAGTTCGACGGGCTGGTTGTTCACCGTCACGCTGTGACGTGCATTGTCCAGCAGGATCTCATGGAAGCTGAGCACATTGGGCCGTGTCTCCGGAGCCGCCCGGCGCAGAGAAGCACGCACCCGGCTGAGGAACTCCATGATGCCGAACGGCTTGGAAATGTAGTCGTCGGCACCGCAGTCCAGCCCGCGCACGGTGTCCAGCTCGCTGGATTTGGCCGTGACCATGATGATGGGCAGCCGGTGCAGGGAAGGGGTGTTGCGCAGCTTTTTCAGGATGGAGAACCCATCCTCGCCGGGCAGCATCACGTCCAGGATCACAAGCTCCGGGGCTTCGGTGCGCATGGCCTGCCAGAACGGTTCGGAACTGGCAAAGCTGGCCACTTCATAACCGTTGGACTGCAGGGCATACTGCTCCAGCTCACGGATGGCGTCATCATCTTCTACGATATAGATCATTTGTCAAATTCCTCCGCAGATTGATTGTCCGGGAAGAGATACCGCTCCCGGTATTTGTCCAGTCGACGATGAAATTCTTCGCTCTCCTTGGTATCTTTGCCATGGCGCAGATCGTTGAGGTAAGCGTGGGTGTCAAAACTGTCCTGTGCTACCTCGATCTGGGCAACAGCCACATTGCTGCAGTGGTCGCACACACGCTCGTAGTTGGTCAGCAGATCGTCCAGCACAAAGCCGTACTCAATGGAGCAGCTGCCGGTCTGCAGGCGGGCGATGTGGTGTGCCTTGATGGCACGCACCAGCTCGTTGACCACAGCTTCCAGCGGCTCTACCTTGCTGGCCAGGTGCAGGTCTCCCTTGCGGAAGGCGTCGGTGGTGCGGCTCAGGATATCCTGCACGGCATCTTCCAGCACCTGCAGCTCCTCTTGTGCGTCCTTGGAAAATTCAATGTTCTTCTGGTGCATTTCCTCCGCGGATTCCAGCAGGTTGACCGAGTGGTCACTGATGCGCTCGAAATCGCTGATGGTGTGTAGCAGGGTATTCACGCTCTGGCTGTCGGTGTGGCTCAGCTCGCGGCCGGACAGCTTGACAAGGTAGGTGCCCAGAGCGTCCTCATAACGGTCCACGGTGCTTTCCTCGTCACGCACCTTCTGGGCCAGCTCGTCGTTCCACTGGTGGGTCAGGCTCATGGCCTGCACCACGCCCACGCGGGCCAGCTCTGCCATGTCAGCGGTGGCGCTGCGGGCGCGCTCCACGGCCACAGCCGGGGTGTTCAGCAGACGCTCATCCAGCAGGGCAAAGCTCTCTTTTTCCGGGGAATCCGGGATGGTGAGGATGGCCAGCTTTTCCAGCCTGTTGGCAAAAGGCAGCAGGATGAGGGTGGCCAGGATGTTGAAGGCGGAGTGCACCACGGCGATGCCCCAGGCTTCAATGGTGGAATCCACAAAGGCAAAGTGGCACACGGCGTTCAGACCGTAGAAACCAAACAGGAAGATGGTCACGCCGATGATGTTGAAGTACAGGTGCACCATGGCGGCCCGGCGGGCATTCTTGGTGGCACCCACCGAGGAGATCAGCGCCGTGACACAGGTGCCGATGTTCTGGCCCATGATGATTGGGATGGCACTGCCGTAGGTGATCACGCCGGTGGCGCTCAGTGCCTGCAGAATGCCCACACTGGCGCTGGAACTCTGGATGATGCCGGTGACCAGTGCGCCCACCAGCACACCAAGGATGGGGTTGGAGAAGCGGACGAACAGGCTGGTGAACCACTCTTCGCCCTGCAGCGGCAGCACTGCGTTGGACATGGTGGTCATGCCGGTCATCAGCACGGCAAAGCCGATGAGGATGGTGCCCACACCTTTTTTCTTCTCACTCTTACACATATACAGCAAAATGCCGATAAATGCAAGCAAAGGACTGAAAGAAGTGGGTTTGAGCATCTTGATCAGCACACTGTCGCCCTGCAGACCCGAAAGGCTCAGGATCCAGCTGGTGACGGTGGTGCCCACGTTGCTGCCCATGATCACGCCGATGGCCTGATGCAGCTCCATGATGCCGCTGTTGACAAAACCGACCACCATGACGGTGGTGGCGCTGGAGCTCTGGATGATGGCCGTTACGCACAGACCCAGAAAGAAACCTTTGAGCGGGCTGTCGGTCAGCTTGCTCAGGATCTTCTGCAGCTGGCCGCCGGCCTGCTTTTCCAGCGCCTTGCCCATGATGTCCATGCCGAACAGGAACAGGGCCAGGCCGCCCAGCAGAGAAAAGACATTGAAAATAGTCATAAGGATTTTCCTCACTTTGATTTGACGTGTTTTCTTCCTGATCTCAGTATAGGGCGGCAATGTAAAATTTGAAATCTGCGGAATGTAAAACTCATGTAAAGTAAGAAAAATGTAAAAATCTTGTGCACGGGGCACAAAAAAACACAGCATAGCAGGTCGTTCCTGCCAGACTGTGTTATCGGGTCGGTTTTGGATAAGGCTTTGGTTCGTCGGTCAAACCAAGGATATAGTCAACACTTGTATCATAGTATAGGGAAAGCGCCTTGAGCACATCGGTCGGGATATCACGCTTTCCAGTTTCGTAATTGGAATAACAAACCTGTGTGCATTTCAGATATGCTGCAAGGTCTTTTTGCATCAGATCCCGGTCTTCGCGCAGATCGCGGATGCGTTGATACATTGGCAAACACCTCTCATCCTGGAGAACTTTCTAGCAAACCAACTTTTTAATGCAATAGCAACAACGTTGGTTTGTGTATCGCAACTATGCCGTTGCAGCTACGCTGACTTCTAATCTTGCGATAATGGGAATATAGCGCATAACGAATTGTTATATTGACATATAAAACAAAACGTTATATAATTGCTGTATAAGTGGATGAGCCTTGCTTATCCTTGGAAGAATTTCAAGCGCAGAGAGGAGCAAAATCATGACCCCGAACGAATTAATTATGATCCTTGTTATTTTTGGCCTTCCAATCCTTGTGGTCATAGCCTTGCTAAAATATATTTTCAAAAGATAAAAAACAAGGCAGGGAAAAGCACCTCATCTGCGGTACACGGTAAAATTTGTACGGCAGATGGGGTGCTTTGCTTTTTCGGGTGGAAGTTCAGGACCCGGGAAATTGTCAGGAACTTTTCCGAAAAGAGTGATTGTAATCTGGAATCGTCTCGATTATAATATAAGGAGGAATATATTGTGCCGCTGCCGGCGCACAGCCGGGCACAAGAACACAGGAGGAACAAGGATGGGTACGTTCAACGTCTCGCTCAAAACGCTGACCGAGCGCGTCAGCCTAGAGGTGGTCTATACCCCCAAAGAACTGGACCAGATCAATGTTGAAATCGCAGAGGTCAACCGTCCGGGTCTGTTTCTGGCCGGATACTATGACTATTTTGATAAACTCCGTCTGCAGATCATGGGTCTGGCAGAGATGAATTTTCTGTCCGGGCTCTCGGCCGAAAAGCGCTACGAGGCGCTGGAACAGCTGTTCCGCCAGCAGCCGCCGGCCGTTATCGTGGGCCGCAGCGAAGAGTTGGAACCGTTCCCGGAGATGCTGGAGCTGGCCAAAAAGCACAGCGTGGCGCTGCTGCGCTCCAACGAGACGACCTGCACCCTGATGGGCAGTCTGATCAGCGTGCTGAACCTGGAGCTGGCTCCCCGCATCACCCGGCACGGCGTGCTGGTGGAGGTGTACGGCGAGGGCATCCTGATCCTGGGCGACAGCGGCATCGGCAAGAGCGAGCTGGCCATTGAGCTGGTCAAGCGCGGGCACCGTCTGGTGGCCGACGATGCGGTAGAGCTGCGCAAGGTTTCCAACCGGCAGATCATGGGCACCGCTCCGGAGAATATCCGCCACTTCATTGAGCTGCGCGGCATTGGCATCGTCAATGTGGCCCGGGTGTTCGGTGTGGGTGCGGTCAAGCTGAGCGAGAGCCTGGACCTGGTGGTCCAGCTGGAAGCCTGGGACCCTACCAAGAATTACCAGCGTACGGGTCTGGAAAACGAATATTACGACATTCTGGGCGTCAGCATTCCCAGCACCAGCATTCCGGTCTCGCCCGGACGCAACCTTGCTGTGGTGCTGGAAACCGCGGCCATCAACAACCGCCAGAAAAAGATGGGTTACAATGCGGCCAAGGAGCTGCTGATCCGTCTGGGTCTGGACGATAAACTGGACTAAAGGAGCACGCACCATGGAACAACTCAAGCAGCAGCTGCAGGCGGCTGGAATCCTTTATAAAGAAAACGAGCCGCTCTCGGCACACTGCACTTTCCGCATTGGCGGCCCGGCCGACCTGTTTGTGATGCCGCGGGATGAAGATCAGCTTTGTCAGACCGTTCAGTTCTGCAAACAGGCGGAGATCCGCTATTACCTGCTGGGCAATGGCAGCAACATCCTGTTTGCGGATGAGGGCTTTCGAGGAGCAGTCATTGATGTTTCTGCCGAAGCAGCGGGAATGGGACTGTCGATTTATCAGAATGCCGACGGCGATTATATTTCGGCACCGGCAGGTCTGAAACTTTCCGAGCTGTGCAAATTTGCCCTCCAGCACGGCTACACCGGGCTGGAATTTGCCTATGGCATCCCCGGCACGGTGGGCGGTGCCGTCTACATGAACGCCGGTGCTTACGGCGGCGAAATGAAGGATGTGCTGGAAGCCGTCAGCTATCTCACCGCCGACGGCCGCTGGGTGGACAGTGAAGCGTCCGAGCTGGACTTTTCCTACCGGCACAGCGCGTTTGAAGAGAATGGTGCCTGCATCCTTGGCGCAGTGTTCCACCTGGAAAAAGGCGACCCGGATGCCATCAAGGCCCGGATGAACGAGCTGATGCAGAAGCGCATCGACAAACAGCCGCTGGACAAGCCCAGCGCCGGCAGCACCTTTAAGCGCCCGGCGGGCGCTTTTGCGGCGGCCCTCATCGACCAGTGCGGCCTGCGGGGTTACCGCCATGGCGGTGCCGCCGTAAGCGACAAGCACTGCGGTTTTGTGGTGAACCTGGGCGGTGCCACCTGTGCCGATGTGCTGGCTTTGTGCGACGAAGTGCGCGCCATTGTAAAGGAAAAGACCGGCTACGATCTGGAAAAAGAGATCCGGGTCGTGAAATAAGATAGATTCAAAAAGGAGCGGGATCGGATCCATGGAACTGTTGATCGTCAGCGGACTTTCCGGTGCAGGAAAGTCGGTTGCTATGAATGCGCTGGAAGATATCGGTTATTTCTGCATTGACAACATCCCGGCGGCACTTCTGCCCAGCATCACGGCCTTTTCCAAGGCGGGCGATAACCAGCTGGAACGGGTGGCGCTGTGTATGGATGTGCGTGGCTGCCGCACGCGGGAAGAGATCGAACAGGCGCTGCAGCAGCTGGATGAGCAGAAAAAACCCTACAAGATCCTGTTCCTGGATGCGCCGGACGAGGTGCTCATGCGCCGCTACAGCGAGACCCGCCGCCGTCACCCCATCAGCATTTCCGAGGGGCTTTCCACCCGCGAGGCATTTCTGAAGGAACGTCAGATCCTGGAGCCGCTGCGGTCACGGGCCAATTACACCATCAACACGGCATTGCTCTCGACCGCCCAGAACAAGGAGCGCATCTGCGACCTGTTCCTGAAGAACGGCGGGGCAAAGAGTGCCATGCGGCTCACCATCATGTCCTTCGGGTTCAAGTTCGGCCTGCCGCCGGAGGCGGATCTGGTGCTGGACGTGCGCTGCCTGCCCAACCCCTTCTATGTGCCGGGGCTCAAACACAAGACCGGCCTGGATCAGGAAGTGGTGGATTTTGTCATGAGTCACCCGGAGGCAAAGCAGCTGCTGGAACGGTACGAGTTGTTTTTGCAGGTGGCGCTGCCGCTCTATGTCAGGGAAGGCAAGAGCCAGCTGACCATTGCTGTGGGCTGCACCGGTGGCAAGCACCGCTCCATTACTTTTGCGCGCAAGATCGCGGAGTACTGCACATCCCTCGGCTACGAGCCGGGTGTCCAGCACCGCGATGCCATGCGCTGACCAGAATTGAGGAACCACTATGAGCTTTGCATCCCGTGCACGGGAGGAGATCGCACAACGCAGCCTGCAGAAGGACTGCTGCGTGCGTGCGGCAGCGTATGGCTTTGCCTGCTTTGCCAAATATTTTGATAAAGGGGGGCTGGTGCTCCAGACCGAGCAGCCCCACACAGTGCAGCTGGCCCGGGAACTTTTTGCCCGCTGCGGTGTGCAGGGGGACGTTCTGGAAAAGCAGCGCCCCAGCGGCGTACTGTATGAGTTCAACATCCGGGAGCCGGAACAGGTGGCGCGGATGCATGAACTGTTCGGCACCACCGGCAGCGAGACGAGCCTGCAGATCGACCCCGCCCTGATCCGCTGTCAGACCTGCGTCAGTGCATACATTGGCGCAGCTTTTTTGTGCAGTGGCACCGTCACAGACCCGCAGAAGGAGTACAATCTGGAGTTCCTGACCGCGCGCACCAATCTGGCCCGGGATTTTGAAGCCCTGCTGGCTGAGCATGAATTTGCCCCGCACCGCACCCGCCGCAACGGCGTGAACCTGGTCTACGTCAAGAACAGCGCCAATCTGGAACGACTGCTCCGCTTTATGGGGGCAGCCGGTGCGGCAGAGGAGATCCATGCACAGAAAGCCTTCAAGCAGGTGCGCAACCAGACCAATCGACAGACCAACTGCGACACGGCCAACCTTGGCAAAACGGCCCGGGCCAACGCCCAGACCCTCAGGGCCATCCGGTATCTGCAGGAAAACGATGCATTGGAAACACTGCCGGAGGTGCTGCAGCAGGCGGCAGCAGTACGGCTGCAATACCCCGACTTATCGCTTACCGCGTTGTGTGGCTGCTTTGACCCGGCGGTGAGCAAATCCGGCCTTTCGCACCGGATGAAAAAACTGGAAGCGTTGGCAGACGCCCTGCGGCAGCGCATGGAAAAAGGACAGGAGGCAGAGCCTTGAGCGAAATCAGCGAAAACAACCACTTGGGCAGAGACTTTGTCCACCTGCACATCCATACGGAATACAGTCTGCTGGACGGTGCCTGCCGCATCGACCAGCTGATGGACCGCGTCAAGGAATGCGGCCAGACCGCCATTGCCTGCACCGACCACGGCGTCATGTACGGCTGTGTGCAGTTCTATAAGGCAGCCAAAAAGGCGGGCATCAAGCCCATCATCGGCTGTGAAGTCTATGTGGCTACCCGCACCCGTTTTGACAAGGTGAACAAAATCGATGGCAACAACCATCTGATCCTGCTGTGCAAGAATGAGACCGGCTACAAAAACCTGATCAAGATGGTCTCGGCAGCGTTCGTGGAGGGCTTTTATTCCAAGCCCCGCGTGGACAAGCAGCTGTTGGAACAGTATCACGAGGGCCTTATCTGCCTGTCGGCCTGTCTGGCCGGTGAGGTGCCGCAGGCCATTCTGGCCGGGGACTACGAGCGGGCCAAGGCCACGGCCTTGTGGTATCGGGATTTGTTCGGAGAAGGCAATTATTACATCGAATTGCAGGACCATGGGCTGGAAGAGGACAACATCGTTCTGCCGCAGCTCATCAAGCTGGCGCGGGAAACCGGCATCCCCATGGCGGCCACCAATGACTCCCACTATCTGCGCAAGGAAGATGCCAAGATGCAGGCCATCCTGCTGTGCATCCAGACCGGCAAGACCATTCAGGATGCCGACCGCATGGAGTTCCAGACCGACGAATTTTACGTCAAGACTACAGATGAAATGTATGACCTGTTCTCCATGGTGCCGGAAGCCTGCGAAAACACGGCGAAAATTGCAGAACAGTGCAACTTTGACTTTGAGTTTGGCCACACCAAGATTCCTTATTATAAAGCCCCGGACGGCATGGATAATCAGGCATTCTTTGAAAAGCTCTGCTGGGAGGGCCTTGAACGCCGCTATGGGCCCAATGTCCCGCAGGCCAACAAGGACCGCCTGAGCTATGAGATCGGCGTGGTCAAAACCATGGGCTACACCAACTACTACCTTATCGTCTGGGACTACATCAATTACGCCAAAAGTCAGGGCATCCCGGTGGGCCCGGGCCGTGGTTCCGGTGCAGGCAGCATTGCGGCCTACAGCGTAGGCATCACGGATATCGACCCCATCCGGTACAATTTGATCTTCGAGCGCTTCCTGAACCCGGAGCGCGTCAGCATGCCCGATTTTGACGTGGACTTCTGCTACGAGCGTCGGCAGGAGGTCATTGATTACGTCAATCGGAAATACGGGGCCGATCATGTGGCGCAGATCGTTACCTTCGGTACCATGGCCGCCCGCAACGCCATCCGCGATGTGGGCCGTGTGATGGGTATCCCGTATCAGCAGGTGGATGTGGTGGCAAAACTGGTGCCCATGGAGCTCAAGATGACCCTGAAACGGGCACTGGAAGTTTCCACCGAGCTGAAAAAGCTCTATGACACCGACCCGCAGGTCACCGAGCTCATCGACACCGCCCTGAAGGTGGAGGGCATGCCGCGGCATGCGTCCACCCATGCGGCGGGCGTGGTCATCACGCCGGAACCTACCGACTACTATCTGCCGCTGGCCACCAACGACGGCCTGCCGGTGACCCAGTTCAACATGACCGAGATCGAGGAACTGGGCCTGCTGAAGATGGACTTTCTGGGTCTGCGCACCCTGACCGTTATCCGCGATGCGGAAACAGCGGTGCAGAAGCATCACCCGGAGTTCTCCATCCAGAAGCTGGATTACGACGACCCGGAGACCTATAAAATGCTGGGACAGGGCGACACTGAGGGTGTGTTCCAGCTGGAATCTTCCGGCATGAAGCAGGTGCTTGTAGGACTGCAGCCGCAGAACCTGGAAGATGTCATCGCTCTGATCAGCCTGTACCGTCCCGGCCCCATGGACTCCATCCCAACCTATCTGCGCAACCGCCACGAGCCGGACAAGATCAGCTACAAGACCCCGCAGCTCGCCCATATCCTGGATGTGACCAACGGCTGCATCGTCTATCAGGAACAGGTCATGCAGATCTTCCGGGAGCTGGCGGGCTTCTCCTTCGGGCAGGCCGACAACGTCCGCCGTGCCATGAGCAAAAAGAAGCACGCTGTGATGGAGGCTGAGCGGGAGCACTTCGTGCACGGCTGCACCGAGCCGGGCCACGAGTGCCCCGGCTGTGTAGCCAACGGCATTTCGGAAAAGGTCGCCAATGAGATCTACGATGAGATGTCCAGTTTTGCTTCTTACGCATTCAACAAGAGCCATGCGGCCTGCTACGCCTATGTGGCATTCCAGACCGCTTACCTCAAGTGCCATTACCCCAGCGAATTCATGGCCGCTCTGCTGACCAGTGTGCTGGACAACACGGACAAGGTCATTGAGTATTCCGGCGAGTGTGCCCGCCTTGGCATCAAGGTGCTGCCGCCGGATGTGAATGTTTCGGGCGGCGGCTTTACGGCGGACGAGAATGGCCAGATCCGCTTCGGCCTGAACGCGGTCAAGAACGTGGGCCGTAACCTGATCGAGAATGTGGTGCGGGAGCGCCGGAACAAGCCCTATACCAGCCTGTATGACTTCTGCAAGCGGATGCACGGCAACGAATTGAACCGCCGGGCGGTGGAGTGCCTGATCAAGGCCGGTGCCTTTGACCGGTTGGGCAACAACCGTCACAGCCATGTGGAAGCCGTGGAGGGCATCCTGAAGAGTATCGAGACCGACACCCGCCGCAATCTGGACGGCCAGCTGGACCTGTTTTCGGTGATGAGCGGGGGAGAGCAGGATGCCGCACAGGAGGACCGCTATGAGATCCGCCAGCTGCCGGAGTACAGTCACACCGAGCTGCTTCAGCAGGAAAAAGAGGTCAGCGGCCTGTATCTGTCCGGTCATCCGCTGGATGCCTACCGGGAAAAATCGGCCCGCATCGGTTCCCACACCATCAAGGACCTCACCGGCGAGGACGCCCATGTGACGGACGGCGAGCGGGTGCGTGTGGTCTGTGCGGTGGTCAAGAACCGCATGATGACCACCAAGTCCAACAGTATGATGGCCTTTACCAGCGTGGAAGATCTGACTGGCACCATGGAAGTGATCGTGTTCCCCAAAGTGCTGGACACCTTCCGCGATGCTATCCGCGAAAATGCGGTCGTGGTCATCGACGGACGCCTGTCGGTGCGGGAGGACGAAGCCTCCAAGCTGCTGGCAGACAGCATCGTGCCCATTGACAGCTACGACCCTACCCGCCCGCAGAACGGCCGCCCGGACCCGGTCAAGGCGGCGGCAAAGCGGCTGTATATCCGTCTGCCGTCCCGCAGCTGCCCGCAGTATGCCAAGGTGATCAATCTGCTGGGCATCTTTGACGGCAATATGCCGGTGATCCTGTATCTGGAAGACACAAAACAGAAGCTGGCGGCCCCCCGGCATCTGTACACTTCCGGGCATCCGCTCTTCTTTGAAGAACTGGAAAGACTGGTGGGCGCAGAGAACATTGCAACAAAATGACATTTCTGTGCACGAATCTCTATAGGCCGGAAGGGCTCAAAATGGGTCCAAAATATTTTCAAATGGCTGAGAATGTGTTATAATGTTGAAAGGCAAGTCTTAACAATTCTTTACGATGCAAACACTGAGCGGCGTAATGAAGAAGGGCGCTGGCTCATGGGTGAATGAAGAAACAAATTGGAGGGAATCTCTCGTATGGAAAAGCAAATCAAAACGATTGGCGTGCTCACAAGCGGCGGCGATGCTCCTGGCATGAATGCTGCCGTGCGCGCTGTGGTCCGTACCGGCTTGCACAAAGGTTACCGCATGATCGGCATTCAGCGTGGTTACAACGGCCTGCTGAACGGCGAATGCTTTGAAATGAACCTGCGCAGCGTCTCGAACATCATTTCGGCCGGCGGTACCATTCTGTACACTGCCCGCTGCCTGGAGTTCAAGACCAAGGAAGGCCAGGACCGCGGTGCTGCCAAGTGTCGTGAGCTGGGCATTGACGCACTGGTCGTCATTGGCGGCGATGGTTCTTACCGCGGCGCACGTGAGCTGGCACACCGCGGCATCCCGATGATCGGTCTGCCCGGCACCATCGACAACGATATCGCCTGCACTGAGTACACCATCGGCTATGATACAGCCATGAACACCGCTCTGGAAATGATCGACAAGCTGCGCGACACCACCCAGAGCCACGACCGCTGCAGTGTGGTCGAGGTCATGGGCCGCAACGCCGGTTACATTGCCCTGAACGTTGCCATCGCCTCCGGTGCTATGGCTGTCCTGCTGCCGGAGAAGGAATTCGACATGCAGCACGACATTCTGGACAAGATCGCTGAGACTCAGAAGACCGGCAAGCGTCACTTCATCATCATCGTTGCCGAGGGCGTGGGCCACGCACAGGAGATCGCAAACGAGATCCAGGCCCGCACCGGCATCGACTCCCGTGCCACCATTCTGGGCCATGTCCAGCGCGGCGGCTCTCCCACGCTGCGTGACCGCGTGAACGCATCCGCCATGGGCTACCAGGCCGTGTGCCTGCTGGAGCAGGGCAAGTACAACCGCATCGTCGGCATGAAGGGCGAGAAGCTGGTGGACTACCCGGTGGATGAAGCACTCGAAATGACCAAGACCCTCGACCCGGTTCTGATCGACGTGTGCAACACCATTTCTATCTGATTTTTCTGCATTGCATTTCTGGAGCTGTTCTCTTGGCCAGGCTGAGAGGGCAGCTCCTTTTTTGTTGGGTTATAATGGTGTTGCACACGTCGTTTCGATGGTTGCAAAGACCATTGGCATCTGATAGTCTAGGAACTAGACAATGTCCGTGACCTGGACGCGAAAAATTCGTTTTCCATTATGAAGGAGGTGAGCAGAATGGCTCATGAACTGCTGGCAAAATCGGATCATCAACTCGGGATGTGCCTGCGGATGCTGTATGCAGAAGGCATCCGCAGTTCGATTCCTGTTCACAGCGCGAAAAACGAGAAGGGAAAGATGGAGTTTCTCGTGACGGTGCCTGTGGACGATGCACAGTTTGAGGTGCTGGAACGGCGCTATCAGACCCTGATCGGCTAAAGGAAAAGCCGAGCGCAGAACAGCCGGACCGGCATAGAGAGAAGAGCTTGCACACGGAAAGTGCAGGCTCTTTTTCTTTTGAGTAGCTTGAGCGAGCGACAACCACCAGCTAAGCTGGTGGAGTAAAAATGCTTTAGCTACAAGATTCGAGCGAAGCGAGATGACAAAGAAATTGTCATCTTAGAAGATGCACTTTATGATACTGCTCGTTAGAGCGGTAGGGCAAGTAATGCAGATGAAAGATGCTTGCTCGTGGCCCCTTGCAGGGGCTTTGCCAGTAAGATGCCCTTCTAGGGCTTACTCAAGCCACCGGCTCAGCCGGTGGTTTTGACTGGTTTTGCCGGGAGGACCGTAGCGTCTGCATTGGAATTTCTTTGAATGCAGCAAGAATCAATCTAGATAGTAACGTCAAGTCGATAAAATTTTAATGACATAAACAGAGAGTATCTTTCGGGATTGATTTAAAATCAACTCACAAATACGATATGGTACCGATTTCATGCATAAAAAATACGATTTGTATTTTTCCCTTTGCTTTGCAGAGTGCCGCTTGGTGTGGTATACTAGAACCGTACAAAAACGGTGTCCTGTGGGAGCAGTCTCCCGACACAGGTCACCCGGCAGGAGAGTGATTTGTTTGGAACTGGAACAGGCCCAGAAGCGTGTGGAGGAGCTGCGCGCTGTCATTGAAAAGAACAACCGGCTCTATTATGACCAGGATGCCCCGGAGCTGGAGGATTTTGAATACGATGCATTGACCCGGGAACTGAAAGCGTTGGAAGCGCAGTTCCCGCAGCTGATCACGCCGACTTCGCCGACCCAGAAAGTGGGCGGGACCCCCAGCGGGCGCTTTACCAAGGTGACCCATGCGATCAAGATGGAAAGTTTGTTGGATGCATTTTCGTATGATGAGCTGCGCGACTTTGACCGCCGCGTACGGGATGCAGGCATCGAACCGGAATATGTGGTCGAGATCAAGATCGACGGCCTTTCCTGCAGTCTGGAGTATGAGAACGGAGAACTCGTCCGGGCGTCCACCCGCGGCGACGGCGTGGTAGGCGAGGATGTGACCCAGAACGTCCGGGCAATCAAACGCATCCCCAAGACGCTGAAAAATGCGCCGGAGTTTCTGGAGGTGCGCGGCGAGGTCTATATGCCGCACGAGGCTTTCCAGAAGCTGTGCGCGGAGCAGGAACTGCAGGGGGCCGCTCCCTTCAAGAACCCGCGCAATGCGGCGGCAGGTTCCCTGCGGCAAAAGGATGCAAAGATCACCGGAAGCCGCGGCCTGTCCATTTTTGTGTTCAACGTCCAGCAGATCCGCGGTAAGGAACTGACCCGCCACTCGGACAGTCTGGATTACCTCAAGAGCCTCGGTCTGCCGGTTTCGCCGCGCTACCATGTGGTACACGACATTGAGCAGGCTATTGCGGAGATCGAGCAGATCGGACAGAACCGTTCCAAGCTGGATTTTGACATGGACGGAGCGGTCATCAAGGTAAACGATTTTGCCCAGCGGGAACAGATGGGTTCCACCAACAAATTCCCGCGCTGGGCCATCGCCTTCAAGTATCCGCCGGAGGTCAAGGAGACCACCCTGCGCAGCATCGAAGTGGCGGTGGGCCGCACCGGTGTCCTGACCCCCACGGCCTGCTTTGATCCGGTCTTTCTGGCCGGTACGACCGTGGCGCGCGCCACCCTCCACAATGAGGACTTTATCCGGCAGTTCGGCCTGTGCATCGGCGACACCATCCAGGTGCGCAAGGCCGGCGATATCATCCCGGAAGTGATCGGCGTCACCCACCACGCAGAGGATGCCCAGCCCTATGAGATGCCGACGGTCTGCCCGTCCTGCGGCGCACCGGTGGTGCATCTGGAGGACGAGGCGGCGCTGCGCTGCGTGAACCCGGAATGTCCGGCACAGGCTCTGCGCAATATCATCCATTTTGCCTCCCGCGACGCCATGGACATCGACGGCCTGGGCACGGCTGTGGCAACGCAGCTGGTGGAGAAAGACATGGTGCATTCGGCGGCAGACATCTATGCGCTTAGCCGGGAACAGCTGCTGACGCTGGACAAATTCAAGGAGAAAAGCGCGGACAATCTGCTGAACGCCATCCAGCGCTCAAAAGAGAACAATCTGGACAAGCTGCTGTTTGGCTTTGGCATTCGCAACATCGGCGACAAGGCGGCGGCATTGCTGGCAGAACATTTCGGTTCGTTGCAGGCCATCCGGGAAGCAGATGCCGCTGCCATCAGCGAAATCGACGGCTTTGGCGGTGTGATGGCCCAGAGCGTAGTGGAATTCTTTGCGAAGGAAGGCACCACAGACCTTGTGCACCGTCTGGCAGATGCCGGGGTCAACATGCAGTGGAAGGGCGAGCCCAAGGGCGACAAGCTGGCCGGTAAAACGCTGGTGGTTACCGGTACGCTGGAAACACTCTCCCGCAACGAGGCAGAAGCCCTCATCGTCAAAAACGGCGGCAAGGCCAGCGGATCGGTCTCCAAAAAGACTTCCTATGTGGTCGCCGGTACAGCAGCCGGTTCTAAGCTGACCAAAGCGCAGGCGTTGGGCGTTCCGGTGCTGACCGAAGCCGAATTCCTTGATCTGCTCAAAGAAGAATAATTACAATTTTGCATAGCCTCTGCGGCGTTTCGGGCCGCAGGGGCTTTTTGTTTGTGTGCGGTTCTAAGCGGGCAGGGGCTGCATACACTGGTAACACAAGTTTCGTTGAAAGGAAGTGCCCATTGTGGACGAGTATTACCGCGCGATCCGTCTGTTGCCTGCATGGCTGGCGCAGCCGCTGGCCCGGCTGCCGCAGAATACCGCCGAAAAAGTGCACGAACTGCGGCTGCGGACAGGCTGTGGAATTTGCCTGTCCATTGCCGGGCAGCAGACGACGTTGGACGAGCTGCCGGAATGCCCGCAGACCCTGCGCGGCAGGACGCTGGATGCTCTGCAGATGGACGAGATCCTTTATGTGCTCTGCGGCGGTTCAGTACATACCCATCAGGCCGAACTGGCGCAGGGCTACCTGACCACGGCATCCGGCTGCCGTGTGGGGGTGGGCGGTCGGTTCGTATTGCGCGGCCCGGAGGATGTTGTGCTGCAGCGTCTTTTGTCGCTGAATTTCCGCATTGCGCGTCCAATTTGTACGGAACTTCCGGCGGAGCTGTGCACCCTTTTGCAGGGACATTTCATCGGGGCACTGCTGGTGGGAGAACCGGACAGCGGCAAGACCACCCTTCTGCGGCAGATCGCCCGGGAACTGGCTGCACAGAAACGGGCCGTGGCTGTGATCGACGAGCGAGGGGAACTTTTTCCGCCGGAGCGGCAGAATGGCGATGCCCTTGACTGCATCAGCGGCCTGCCAAAAGGCCGTGCGGTCCAGATGGCGCTGCGGACGCTGGCCCCGCAGGTGATCCTGCTGGACGAGCTGGGGGACCTGACCGAGGTCACCGCACTGGAACAGGGCTTTTTCAGCGGGGTGGAGTTTGTGGCCAGCGTCCATGCCGCCACGCTGGAGGACGCTCTGCAAAGGCCGCAGGTGCGGGTTTTACAGCAGCAGGGAGCGCTGCGGTTTCTTGTCCTGCTGGAAGGACGCTGTGCACCGGGCCGGATCCGGGAGATCCGGCAGCTTCCGCTGCTATGATGCTGCACATTCTGGGTGCTCTGCTGTTGCCGTTGTGCGGCTGGCTGGCCGGGGATGCCATACAGGCCCGTACGGTACAGCACCTTGCTGCATTGCAGAAATGCCTTGCGCTTCTGGAACGCATCCGGCAGGAGGTCGCGTTCCGCCAGGCAGACCTGCAGCAGCTTTACGCAGAGCTCTGCCGGGAAGGCATACTGGAATCCGGCGCCCGCTGCTTACAGGAGGCCCCACCGCCGGAGGGCCTGACGCGGGAAGAACAGCAGTGCTTCCGGACGTGCATGTCCGGCCTTGGCCGTGCGGAAGCGCAGCAGGAGTGCGAACAGCTGGACTACTACCGGGCCCGCCTGCAGGCTTTGCAGCAAACGGCAGAACACGATGCCCGGCGGCAGGCCGGTCTGCCCCGCAAACTGGGCCTTGCAGCCGGGATGGCAATGGCACTGCTGCTCATCTGAATTCGGAAATCTTGGAGGAAACAACGCAGATGGAAATTGATCTGGTGTTCAAAATTGCAGCCATCGGCATCATTGTGGCGGTGCTCAATCAGCTCTTGATCCGCTCCGGGCGGGAGGATCAGGCCATGATGACGACCCTTGCCGGCCTTGTGGTGGTCCTGTCCATTCTGGTCAAGCAGATCAGCACCCTGTTTGTTACCATCAAGGCGCTGTTTTCGCTGTGAGTTCCGCCTGGGTCACGCTGGGGCTGGTGGCAGTGCTGGCAGCGATGCATGCACTTTTGCAAAAGGAGCTTCCGGCCTATGCGCTCCTGCTTTCACTGGGAGCGATCGTCCTTCTGCTGGTGCGGCTGGGCGGCACCTTCCGCAGTGTTCTGGAGGGTGTCGCGCTGCTGGGACAGCAAACGGACAAGCAGGCGTTCCAATGCCTGCTGCGCAGCACGGGTATTCTGTTGCTTGCCGACTATACCCGTACCCTCTGCAAAGAGAGCGGGGCTGAGGCACTTGGCTGGTGTGCAGGGCTTGCGGGCCGCTGTCTGGTGCTGGCGGCAGTGTTCCCACTGCTGGAAGAAGTGTGTCAACGGATCTGGGGGCTGGCAGGATGAGCGGCAAAAAATACCGGGGGTTTCTGGCAGGGTTGGTGTTTCTGGCCGCAATGCCTTTTGGAACGGTGCGGGCTTTCGCACTGGAAAGCCTGCCCGGCCGGGAATTGTGGCAGCCCTACCTGACCCAAAGTGCACAGGGTGCAGCGGATTTTGCCCGGGACCCGGTGTCGGCATTGCTGAGCCTGCTGCCGGGTTCACCCGTGCAGCTTCTAGTCGATACCCTGCACAGCTACGCAGATCTTTTGCTGTTTCTGCTGCTGCTCACAGCTTTGTCATTTCTCGTTGGCGATGCAGCGGACGGTACCTTGCTGGACCTTGCGGCAGCCGGTGGCTGCGGGGTGCTCATCTGGGGTAATCTGCTGACACTGGCACAGTCTATCGGTGAACGCATGGACAGCTGGCGGCTGTTCCTCACGGGATTTCTGCCGGTGTGCGGCGCAGTCCTGACGGCAGGTGGAGAGGAAAACGCCGGGGCTGTGGCCAGCGGATTTCTGCTGAGCGTGCTGGCTCTGCTGGCACAGGGGATCGCGCTGTGCATCCGGCCGCTGCTGCAAAGCTATCTGGCCATCAGCATGGCCTGCTGCATCCACACGCAGACGGGTCTCCCGGAAGCCTGCAGGATGAGCGGGCAGCTGCTGCGAAAAAGCATTTCGGCGGGCGGAAAACTGTTTGCGCTTCTGCTTGGCGTACAGCGAGTGATCACACTGCAATTGGACCACACGACATCCCGTCTGGGCCAGATGCTGACGGGCAGTGTCCCGGTGATCGGGCAGGCATTGAGCGGTGCGGCCGATACCGTATTGGCCGGGCTGCAGCTGCTCAAAAACTCTCTTGGAATCGCGGCACTGGTGATCCTTGGCGCGGAATTTGTTCCGCTGTATCTGGGACTGTTGTTCCACCTGGCAGTTCTGTCCGGGTGCAGGCTTCTGTGCAGCTTTGCCGGTATCGACCGGTGCCAGGCGCTGTTTGCCTGTCTGACGGAGGCGGTCCGGTGCATGGCGGCGGTCACGGCACTGTTCTTTTCGCTGACAATGGTCGGTGTCGCGTTGATGACAATGATGAACGGAGGGTGAAATGCGGGTCGTAACGGCATTCTGCCTTGCATGTGTCTGCGCGGAGCTGCTAGTGCAGCTGGTGGAAGCGGGCTGGGCGCGCCGATGCATAAAAGTGGTTGCGGGGCTATATATTCTAACAGTTCTGCTCCGTGCAATTTCTGCACTGCCTGCACGGACCGCACAGTGGCTTCAGCCGGTGCAGGCATCTGCCTCCATCGAGGGCGTGGAAACCACGATCCTCACGGAGGCGGCGAAGCGCTTGAATGAGATGTTGGCAGCGGAATGCGAGGCACAGACAGGCATCCCGGTCCGGGTGGAAACGGAATTGGAACAGACGCCGGACGGCATCCGCGCAGCTCGCGCGATCCTGTGGATGCCGCCGGACAGCCCGGCACAGGTGCAGACACAGCTTGTGCAGTTTCTGCAAAAAGAACTTAGCACCGACGCTGTCACCGCAGCGGAAGAGGCGGAACCATGAAAAAAGCAACGATCACAACTGTTCTTCAGGGATGCAAAGGCCCGCAGGGGCGCACAAGACTTGCGGTGCTCATTGGCGGGGTGGCCATGCTGCTGTTGCTGCTGTCGGAGTTGATGCCGACCGGGACGAAGTCTGCTGCCGCCAGCACAGCCCCACAGGAAATCGCCGCGTATCAGACCCAGCTGGAAAACCGGCTTGAAACACTGATCGCTCAGATGGACGGAGCGGGAAAGACGACGGTGATGCTCACACTGGAAACGGGGGAGGAAACGATCTATGCACTGGATACGCAGTCCGGGCAGATGCAGGAACAGCAGACGCATGTTCTGCTGGAAGATGGCTCCGCCCTGGCAGAGACAATCTATCAGCCGCAGATCCGCGGCGTGGCCGTGCTGTGCGACGGCGGGGGAGATGTCCGCGTGGCAGCACGCATCACGGAGATGGTGGGAGCGCTGCTGGATCTGCCATCCAACCGGATCTGTGTGGAACAGCGCAAGCCATGATCTGACCCAGAACAAGGAGGATTCAAGATGAGAGCACTTTCCAGAAATACCCGGCGGGTGACCGCGCTTACGCTGGCCGCTGCCCTTGTCATTGCCGTTTATCTGAACTGGCAGTATGCCCGCACCGATACCGGCATTGCAGCGGACGAGGAAGCCCAGGTCGTTTCGGCCGAGCCTGTGCAGTCGGACACGGTCCTGGACGGCCTGCCCACGGAAGCCGAAACAGTGTCGGCCGCGAACAAAAACTACGGGGAAGCACAGCTGGTCAGCGTGGCAAGCGACAGCGGCGCAAAGTTCTTTGAAGAGGCACGCCTGAAACGGGAAAAGGCGCACGATGAAGCCATGGACACCCTGCAAAAAACCATGAAGTCCTCTTCGCTCTCTGCGGAGGAAAAGAAGGACTGCACCGCCCAGCTGACAGCCGGGTTGGAAGATCTGCACGCCGAAAATGAGATCGAGACCCTCATCAAAGCCAAGGGCTTTGCGGACTGCCTGTGCTTTCTGCAGTCCGGCCGCGCCGATCTGACCGTCATGACATCCGGTGACCCGCTGACGGCGGCGCAGGTGGCGCAGATCCGGGACGTCGTGCTCAGCAAGAGCAGTGTGACGGCCCAGAACATCACGGTGGTGGAAGTAAAATAAAAAGTGTTTCCCTCCGACCGGAAGGAACCGGGCTGGAAAAAGAACCCGTTGTGTGGTCCGACAGAGTTTTCCAAACAAGTATTGAAATCAACCCCGCATTGATGGTATAATAACACCATCAGAAAACAGGAACGGTGTGCTGCCCGGCCATTCGGCGGCGGCAGCTGCAAAGCCGTTTTGAACCGAAAAAAAGCGGCAGTTCTGCTGCTTTTCAATGGAGGACAGCACAATGGATTTACAGAATATGGATCTTCAGGGCGGCAGCCTTCAGATTTCGACCGAAGTCATTGCAAAGATCGCACGGTGCGCTGCGCTGGAAGTGGAAGGCGTGGCAGAAGTTTCCTGCGGGACCCAGAATAAAAAGCTGAAGGATCTGCTGGAAGCCAGCATCCAGCCGCCGGTGGCCGTGGAAATGCGCGACGGCACGGCAGAGCTTACGCTGCATCTGATCATGGCGTCCGGCGCACGCATCCCTGCAGTGGCGGAAAAGGTGCAGGAAAATGTCAAGTCGGCCGTGCAGAACATGACCAGTGTCACGGTGAGCCGTGTGAATCTGGTGATCGCAGGTCTTGCTGCGGAGCAGTAAGAGCACTTGCAGCCGTACAAAAGAATGGATAGAACGCGTTCTCTCTGCCGGGGTTTCCCGGCGGGGAGAGCTCCTATTATGAAAGGAATATTATGGAAAACATTTTGCCCCGTAGAGAAGCTCGCGAGAATGCATTTTTGCTGGCATTTTCGCAGACCTTTGGCGACGTCCCGCTGGCAGAGGCTCTGACCAACCATGCGGAAAACGACGAAGAGCACCCGGTGGATGGCTTCAGCAAGCTGCTGCTGAATGCTTATTACGACCACTCCGCAGAGGTGGATGACGAGATCCGCGCTCATCTGCGCAACTGGACCATGGAGCGTCTGCCGCGCGTCAGTCTGACCGTGCTGCGTCTGGCCATTGCAGAGATGCTGTTCGGCGGCGAGAACAAGCCCGGCGTTGCCATCAACGAGGCAGTGGAGCTGACCAAAAAGTATGGTGCCGATGAGGACTATCAGTTTGTGAACGGCCTGCTCGGCGCAGTGGCACGGGATCACGGCCTGAATGAAGAAGCCGCTGTGGAGCCGGCTGAACAGTGAGCCGTTATACGCTCGGGGTCGATACAAGCAACTATGCAACCTCTCTGGCAGTTTTTGATACAGCCGGAGAGGTTGTTTGTGCAAAAAAGCGGTTTCTTCCGGTCAAACCCGGGCAGCTGGGCCTGCGGCAGAGCGATGCACTGTTCCACCACACCACGGCACTGCCGGAAATGCTGCACGAGCTTGCGCAGGAGTTTGATCTGACCGGCATCGACGCCGTGGGTGTCTCCCAGAAGCCGCGCCCGGCAGAGGGCAGTTATATGCCGTGCTTTCTGGCCGGTGTGAACGCGGCGACGGCATTTGCAGCGGCGCGGAGCATCCCGCTGATTTATACGACCCACCAGCAGGGCCATGCCGCTGCGGCGCTGTTTGCAGCCCGCGGCGCAGACCTTTTTACGCAGAAAGTCCTGCTGTTTCATATTTCCGGCGGTACGACGGATCTGCTGCTGTGTGATGAGGTACGCACGATCACCCAACTTGGCACTAGCACGGACCTTTACGCCGGACAGGCTGTGGACCGCGTGGGCGTCAAGCTCGGGTTTGCCTTCCCGGCGGGTGCAGAGGTGTCTCGCCTTGCTGCAGCGTGCCCGGAAGAGATCCGGCCGAAATCTAGCGTGAGGGGCATGCAGTGCAGCCTTTCCGGCCTGGAAAACCAGTGCAATGCCCTGCTTGCTGCGGGCAAAAGCCCGGAATATGTGTGCAAGTACTGCCTGCTCTGTGTGGCCGATACGGTGGTTAAAATGACAAAGGCTGCGCAGAAGGAATACCCGGGTCTGCCGGTGGTATGCGCCGGCGGCGTGATGAGCAGCGATGTGATCCGCCAATGGGTGCAGAAACGCCTGCCTCAGGTGTATTTTGTGCCGGGACAGTATTCCAGTGACAATGCCATTGGCGTGTCCATTCTTGCGGCACGGGAGGCCGGTTTATGGCTGAAGTGATCACGGTTTCGGCGCTGAACCGCTATGTCAAATCTCTTTTTGATGCAAACGACCGATTGTTTGATCTGGCATTGCGCGGCGAGGTGGCAAATTTTGTGCAGAACGCGCGCAGCGGGCATTGCTATTTCACCCTGCGGGATGAGCAGGCCAGCGTAAAAGCGGTGATGTTCCGCTCGGATGCGCGGCGGCTTGCGTTCCGTCCGGAAGAGGGGATGCGTGTGGTCGTGCGCTGCCGTGCAACGCTCTATGAGCGGGATGGCGCATTCCAGTTGTATGTCAATGAGATGTTCCCGGACGGAATCGGTGCAGCACAGCTGGCGTTGGAGCAGCTCAAGGCCCGGCTGGAACAGGAGGGCCTGTTTGATGCGGCACACAAAAAGCCGCTGCCGCAATATCCCCGGTGCATTGGGCTGGTGACCAGCAAGACCGGCGCGGCTTTACAGGACATCCGAAATGTGATCAGCCGCCGCTGGCCGGGTATCCGGCTGCTGCTCTGCCCGGTCATGGTGCAGGGGTTTGAAGCGGCTCCGCAGATTGCGGCGGCCATCCGGACGCTGGACCGCAGCAGCAGGGCAGATGTGATCATCGTGGCCCGCGGCGGCGGCAGCCGGGAGGATCTGTGGGTGTTCAACGCTGAGGTGATCGCGCGGGCAGCCTTTGCCTGCAAAACACCGCTGATCAGCGCCATTGGACACGAGATCGACTACACGATCCTGGACTTCGTGGCAGACCAGAGAGCCCCGACGCCCTCGGCGGCGGCAGAGCTTGCGGTGCCGGACCGGGAAGAACAATGGAATATTTTGCAAAATTTACAACAAAATATTTCTGAAAATATGCAAAAACGGCTCAAGTTGTGCTATAATGAGCTGGAGCAATACAACTTAGCGTTGGAACGCAAGCCTGCGCATCACATCTGGAAGAGGGATTTTGACCAGCTGGAACAGGCTGGGCAGACGCTTCAGATCCAGATACAGCGCCGGATGCAGGCTGCAAATATGCAGTTGGAACATGCCGCAGCACTGACAGCCTCTCTGAGCCCGTACCGGGTCCTTGCCCGAGGCTATGCGATGATCACCACGGGCAGAGGACAGATCCTTCCGGCAGACCAACTGGAGCCGGACAAGACCATCTACATTCGCAGCGCTTCCCGCCGGGCAAAGTGCCGGGTGGAGGCCGTGGAGGAAATTGATGAAAGCACCCAAAAGCTATGAAGAGGGCATGGAGCGCCTGAATGCCATTCTGGCCAAAATGCAGGACGAGCAGACGACTCTTGCAGAAGCCGTCAAGTTGTATGCGGAGGCAGCATCTCTGATGGAATACTGCCATACTGCGCTGGAAAAAACATCGCTCCAGATCGAGGAGATCGACGCGAAGATCACGCAGACCATACAGGAACAGCGGGAGGAAAACTGATGGATTACAAAACACAATATCAGATGTATCTGTCGCAGGCTTCTGCCGCGCTGGAAGACGCCTGTGCAAAGTTTCTTCCGGAGGAATCGGAGGTATGCCGTGCGGCGCGGTACAGCCTGCTGGGCGGCGGAAAACGCATCCGGGCCGTGCTGGTGCTCAGTGTCTGTGATATGCTGGGCGGTGATCCGCAGACGGCCAGAGCTTTCAGCGCTGCGGTGGAAATGCTGCACTGCTACTCGCTGATCCACGATGACCTGCCCTGCATGGACAACGATGACCTGCGGCGCGGTCGCCCCTCCTGCCACAAGGCATTCGGGGAGGCAACGGCCATGCTGGCAGGAGATGTGCTCCTGACCGAAGCCTTTGAAGCAATCGCCAATGCACCGGCTTGCCCGCAGGCCTGTGTGCAGGCCGCAAAGGCGCTGGGCCTTGGTGCCGGCAGCCGCGGCATGGTGTATGGGCAGGAGCTGGACCTGAAATACGAAGCACTGGCAGCGACCGAGGAGCAGCTGCGGCTGATCCACCGCAATAAGACCGGTGCTCTGATCAACGCAGCCGTCCAGATGGGGGCAGCTGCCGCCGGTGCCGACGCCGACCAGTGCCGAGCACTGGAAGCATACGCCTACGGCATTGGTCTGGTGTTCCAGATCGTGGACGATGTGCTGGATGTGACCAGCACGCCGGAACAGCTGGGCAAGCCCATTGGCAGCGACAGTGAAAACGGAAAAACAACGTTTGCAACGCTGTATGGCGTGGAGGGCGCAATGGCTCTTGCACAGCGCGTAAACGAAAAGACCTGCAGCGCTCTGCGCGAAACATTCGGCGAAAAATCGGCCTTTCTGGAGCAGCTTGCGCAGCAGCTCCTGACACGCAAAAACTAAAACGGATCATCGTCCGGGAAAGCAAAAGGAAACGCTATGCAGTTCATTTATGAGATCCTTTCATTCAACCGCATCCTGACCGTGTCGCTCCTGGCATGGTTTGTGGCGCAGGTGCTCAAGACCCTGATCAACTTCATCCTGCTGGGCAAATTCCAGCTGGAGCGCATGTGGGGCGACGGCGGTATGCCCAGCGCCCACAGCGCCACCGTCTGCGCAATGGTCATTGCCACGGCACGGTGTGAGGGCATTGACTCTGCCATTTTTGCAGTGGCCTGTGTGGTGGCCATCATCACCATGCACGACGCCATGGGCGTGCGCCATGAGACCGGCGAGCAAGCAAAGGTGCTGAACCAGATGATCGACCAGTGGATCGAGGTCAGCGAAAAGAACGCCCCGTTCCTGCAGAACATGCATCTGAAGGAAATGGTCGGCCATACTCCGCTGCAGGTGGTCGCAGGCTTTCTGGTGGGCCTTGTGGTCGGCCTGCTGTACCCGCTGGGCCTGTGAGACGTGCCAGCAGGGTAGGAAACATTGCATGAAGGACGTGTGATTTGGTTATGGAATCGTTGCTGCTGGACAACATTGATCAACCCAGCGATCTGAAAAATCTGGACAAAGAACAGGTAAACCAGCTCTGTGCGGAGATCCGTCAGTTTTTGCTGCGGAATATCTCCCGCACAGGCGGTCATTTGGCGTCCAACCTCGGCGCAGTGGAGCTGACGGTAGCTCTGCACCGGGTGATGACGACGCCAATGGACAAAATCGTTTTTGATGTGGGGCATCAGTGCTATACGCACAAACTGCTCACCGGCCGACGCAGCGGCTTTGCAAAACTGCGCCAGCTGGATGGCATTTCCGGTTTTCCGAACCCGAACGAGAGCGAGCACGATGCCTTTATTGCAGGGCACGGCAACACAGCGCTTTCGCTGTCCATCGGCATGGCCTGGGCCAAGAAGATCCGGCATGAGCCGGGCTGGGTGGTTGCGGTCATCGGCGATGGTGCCTTTACGGGCGGCATGGTCTACGAGGGCATGAACAACATCGGCTCCCTGGACAATCTGCTCGTGATCCTGAATGACAACAAGATGTCCATTTCCCACAATGTGGGCGCGCTGGCGCGGTATCTGACCCACCTGCGCACGACGACGGCATATTTTGACGCCAAGGACAATGTGCGGAGCTTCCTCGACAGTGTCCCGGTGGTGGGCACCCCGCTGAAAAAAGCCCTGACCGAGGGTAAAACATTGCTCCGACGGGCAATGTACCACTCGACCATGTTTGAGGACATGGGGTTCCAGTACATTGGGCCGGTGGATGGTCACAATGAGGAAGAACTGGAGCGGACCCTGCGCACCATCAGCCAGCGGCCCGGCCCGCACTTTCTGCATGTTGTGACCAAAAAGGGCAAAGGATATCAGCCGGCCGAGATGAACCCGGGCAACTACCACGGGGTATCGGCCTTTGACCCGGACGGGATGCCCGACCCGGAGGTGGCTCCCAAGGAATCGTTTTCGACGACCTTCGGGCAGGCGCTTGCGCGGGAAGCTGCACAGAACAGCCGCATCTGCGCTATTACCGCGGCCATGAAATATGGCACCGGGCTGCAGTTCTTTTCGCACAGTGCGCCGGAGCGGTTCTTTGACGTGGGCATGGCAGAGCAGCACGCCGTGACCTTTGCGGCAGGTCTGGCCAGTCAGGGCATGCTGCCGGTGGTGTGCATTTACTCCACCTTCCTGCAGCGCTCTTACGATCAGATCCTGCACGATGTGAACCTGCTGCAGGAGAACGTCGTGTTCGCCATTGACCGCGCGGGTTTTGTTCCGGCAGACGGAGAAACGCATCAGGGCGTTTACGACCCGGCTTTCCTGAGCCAGATCGGTATGCCGCTCTATGCACCTTCCAATTATGCGGAGCTGACCTATTGGCTGCACGAGCTGCTGAAGGACGGCTGCAGAGGCCCCCGTGCGATCCGTTATCCGCGGGGTGGGGAAAATGCTCGTCTGGCGCAGTATGGCTGCAGCGGACAGGACTATGATTTCCTGCACAGAACCGAGGGTGCCCAGGCGGTGTTGATCAGCTATGCGGACGAAATGGATGATATTCTGACTGCATGTGAAAAACTTACGAAGCATCGTATCAATTGCGACGCACTTAAACTTGTAAAGCTGTTCCCCTTTACAGAAAAAATGATCGAAGCTGTGAAAGATTATAAAATCGTGCTATTTGCAGAAGAATGTGTGGAATGGGGCAGCATCGGGGAGCATCTGGCCTATTGTCTGCAGCAGGCGGGCTGGAATGGAACCTTCCTGCACGCCGCTGTGCATACGGCCAACCTGCCCCATGCAACCGTCCCGCAGATCAAGCAGGTCACCGGGCTGGATGCCGACACCCTTGCACAGCAGGTGATGGATGCCTGGATGAAAGGAGAAAACATATCGTGAAAATTCGGTTGGATCAATATCTGGTTCAGCATGGTCTGATCCAGAGCCGTGAACGTGCCAAGGCCATGATCATGTCCGGTGTGGTGTTTGTCAACGAACAGAAGGTGGACAAGGCCGGTGAGATGATCAAGGATGATGCCAAGGTGGAGGTGCGCGGGCACGACATCGGTTATGTCAGCCGCGGCGGCCTGAAGCTGGAAAAGGCCATGCAGTGTTTTCCGCTGACGCCCAAGGGCAAGGTGTGCATGGACATTGGTGCATCGACCGGCGGGTTTACCGACTGCATGCTGCAGAACGGTGCGGTCAAGGTCTACGCAGTGGATGTGGGCTACGGCCAGCTGGCCTGGAAGCTGCGCACCGATGAGCGCGTGATCAACATGGAGCGCACCAACATCCGCAACGTTGCGCCGGAGGCTCTGGATGAACCGATCGAGTTCTTCAGCGTGGACGTTTCCTTTATCTCGCTGCATCATATTTTTCCGGTGGCACAGGCCATCACCACGCCGGACGCCATGGGCGTCTGTCTGGTCAAGCCGCAGTTTGAAGCCGGGCGCGAAAAAGTGGGCAAGAACGGCGTGGTGCGTGACCCCGCCACCCACCGCGAAGTGCTGCACAATGCCATGGGCTATGCGGCTGCCAACGGATTTGCTGTGCGCGGGCTGGATTTCAGCCCGGTGAAAGGTCCGGAAGGCAACATCGAATATCTGATGTTCGTGCAGAAGAGCGAGGAGCCCTGCGTGCTGGACGATGCGGCCGCCGAACAGGTCGTGGCTGCAAGCCATTCCACGCTGGACCGCTGAACGATACGGATACAGAACCAAAACAGGAGGCTTCGGCATGACGGTTTACATTTCTCCGAACCCTGGAAAGATCTCGGCCAGTGAGGTCGCTCTGCGTGCAGCGCAGATCCTGCAGAATCATGGTGCATCGGTGCTGATGTGCGAGGATCTGCGCACGGTCTGCAATGCGGCCGGCGTTGTATATCTGCCGCTGGAACAGTGTCTGGAACGTACGGACGTGATCCTGACCATCGGCGGAGACGGAACGATCCTGCATGAGGCGAATCTTTCGCTCAAGCATGCAAAGCCGATCCTGGGCATCAACCTGGGCCGCTGCGGTTTTCTGGCTACCTGCGAGGTCAGCGAGATGGAAAGCAAGCTGCCTGCCGTGGCGCGGGGCGAGTTCCAGCTGGACAACCGGATGCTGCTCTACGCCCATGTTCTGGGCCATGACGGCTGGGAAGGCCATGCACTGAACGACGTTGTCGTGACAAAAGGCCGCCTGCAGCAGGCCATTGACTTCAGCATTTACTGCGATGACATTCTGGTGGAGCATTACCGGGGCGATGGTGTGATCGTTGCGACGCCGACCGGCTCTACTGCGTATTCGATGGCCGCAGGCGGGCCCATTCTGGATTCGCAGACCAAAGGCGTGGTCGTCACGCCAATCTGTCCCCACAGTCTTGCCAGTCCGGCCATGGTGTTTGCGCAGGAACGCAAGCTGAACATCTGCGTCGGTCAAGTGGCCGACGGCGAGGTGTTCATCAGCTGTGACGGTGCAGCAGGATTCCCGCTCAAGGCGGGCGCAACGGCAGAAGTCCGGCTTTCGGATCAGGTGGTGCAGCTGATCACCTTCAGCAAGGCGGATCAGTTCCAGGCCATCGACCAGAAATTGCGCAGCAGACGATAAAAGGAGATACGACGAGCTATGGCACATGTCCGCAAAGAAGAAGCAAAAAGTAAGGGAGACCGCCTGCAGACCATTCTCCGTCTTGTGCAGGAGCATCCGATCAGTCGGCAGGAAGTGCTGCTGGACTATCTGCGCAAGGAAGGGTTTGATGTGACTCAGGCCACGATCTCGCGGGATATCCGGGAGCTGTGCCTGGTCAAGGCTGCCACTGCAGAGGGCTACCGCTATGTTTCCAGCCGGAACGAGAGCTTTAACCCCAAGACCCAGGGCCGGTTTGAGACGATCTTTCATGAGTCGGTGCTGGGGGTGGACTATGCAGGCCATGTGGTGCTGGTCAAGTGCTATTCCGGCATGGCCAATGCAGCCTGTGAGGTATTTGACGCATTGCAGTGGAAAAACGTGGTCGGCACCCTTTCGGGTGATGACACTTTTCTGATCGTTGCCCGCTCCGAGCGGGACGCCAAGACCATCTGCACGGAACTGACCCGGCACATCGGGTAAAACAAACGCGGGAGAGACGATAAACCATGTTAAGCTGCCTGCAAATTGAAAATGTCGCGGTCATCCAGAAGGCAGAAGTTCATTTTCAGCCGGGGCTGAACGTCCTCACCGGTGAGACTGGTGCGGGCAAGTCCATTCTGATCGACTCCATCAACGCGATCCTGGGCAATCGGACTTCCAAGGATCTTGTGCGCACGGGTGCGTCCAAAGCGGTGATCCGTGCGTCTTTTGCGCAGATCCCGGATGTGGTGCTGGACAAACTGGAAGCGGCCGGTTATGAGCGCTCGGCAGAGCTGCTTCTGAGCCGTGAAATCACCGCCGAAGGAAAGAGCAGCTGCCGGATCAACGGCATGCCCACCACGGCGGCTGTGCTGCGGGAGCTGTGCGGAGGTCTGATCAACATCAACGGCCAGCACGACTCGGTGGGACTGCTGAATCCGGCACACCATCTGAGCATTCTGGACGATTATGCGCAGAACGCCAAACTCTATCAGGAGTATTATGTGCTGTACCGGAGCCTGGTCAAGGTCAAGAAGGAACTGGACGCCATGATCACCGACGAGGCGGAAAAGCAGCGACGGATCGACCTGCTGACCTATCAGGTACAGGAGATCGAAGAAGCCGGACTGACCGCCGGCGAGGAGCAGACCCTGGAAGCACGCCGCAAGGTGCTGGCCAACGCGTCCACCATCCGGGACCGGGTGGCAAAGGCCCATGCGCTGCTGTCCGGGGACGATGACACCCCCGGCGCAGTGGATCTGCTGGGTGAAGCATCCAACGCCATGGATACGGCCGCCCAGCTGGACGAGTCACTTTCCGGGGTGTCCGGCACGCTGATGGACCTGTACTATTCGGCCAAGGACGCAGCGGCAGAGCTGATCGACCGGCTGGATGCCTACGACACGAACGACGCCGAGCTGGATGAGATCGAACAGCGGCTGGATCTGTTGTACCGTCTCAAACGCAAGTACGGTGATACGGTGGAGGATATCATTGCCTTTGGACAGAAAGCACGGGAGGAACTGGAACAGATCCAGTTCTCGGAGCAGCGGCACGATCAGCTGCAGGCGGAAAAGCTGCGCCTGTATGGTCTGGCGCGCGAAAAGGCGGAGGCCTTGACCCAGACTCGTCTGAAAGCCTTTGACGAGCTGAATGCACGCATTACCGATACCTTGCAGTTCCTGAATATGCCGGGTGTGCGCATGACGCTGCACCACGCCCGTGGGCCGCTGGCAAGCCACGGACAGGACAGCGTGGAATTCTACATCTCCACGAACGCCGGTGAAGCCCCGAAACCACTGGCCCGCATTGCCTCCGGCGGTGAGCTGAGCCGCATCACCCTTGCCATCAAAAATGCGCTGGCAGACCGGGATGCAGTGCCCACGGTGATCTACGATGAGATCGACAGCGGTGTTTCCGGCAAGGCCGCCGGACGGATCGGTGAGGTGCTGCGGCAGAGCGCACAGGGACATCAGATCCTGTGCATCACCCATACGGCACAGATCGCCGCACTGGCTGACTGCCACCTGCTGATCCAGAAAAATGTGACGAACGACCGCACTTATACCGAGATTCACCCGCTGGATACGGAGGGCCGCGTGGAAGCACTGGCCCGGTTGATCTCCGGCGATCATGTGACCGAGCTTTCACGGGCAAATGCGCGGGAAATGCTGGGTACCGGCCGCCAGTAACAGGGGAACGTTCCCGTCGGAATCCGGGGCTTGACAAGCCCGTGTTCTTGTGATAAAGTAAGTTTTGTTAATGGCGATGAAGGGAATAAGTACCCTGAAGTGTTCTGTCCAGAGAAACCCCGGTTGGTGCAAGGGGCCGCAGAACAGCAGGCGAATACCTCCCGGAGCTGCAGGCTGAATGCTGTCTGAGCTAGTAGGCTGTGCCGCGTGCGAGCGTTACAAACGCAGGAGTGTCACTCTACTCTGGGGTGTGCACTCGTGAGGTCGTTTCTGTGAGGAAGCGGCAAACAGAGGTGGTACCGCGAAGATTTCTCGCCCTCTGCCAAATTGATGTTTGGCAGAGGGCGTTTTTGTTTCCTCTGCCCCACAAAACAGGAGGATGTTTCTATGACTTTGTACGAAGAGCTGCAGGCCCGTGGTCTGGTGGCACAGATCACCGACAACGAGATCATTGATCTGATCAACAACGGCAAGGCTACTTTTTATATCGGCTTTGACTGCACGGCCGACAGCCTGACCGCAGGCCATTTTATGGCCCTGACCCTGATGAAGCGCCTGCAGATGGCAGGCAACAAGCCGATCGCCCTGATCGGCGGAGGCACTACCATGATCGGCGATCCCTCCGGCCGCACCGATATGCGCAAGATGCTGACCAAAGAGGACATCGCCCACAATGCAGCCTGCTTTAAAAAGCAGATGGAAAAGTTCATCGACTTCTCGGATGACAAGGCTTTGATGCTGAACAACGCCGACTGGCTGCTGAACCTGAACTATGTGGAGCTGCTGCGTGACGTGGGTGCCTGCTTCTCGGTCAACAACATGCTGCGTGCCAAGTGCTATGAGCAGCGCATGGAGCGCGGTCTGTCCTTCCTCGAGTTCAACTACATGATCATGCAGAGTTACGACTTCTACTACATGTTCCAGCATTACGGCTGCAACATGCAGTTTGGCGGCGATGACCAGTGGAGCAACATGCTGGGCGGCACCGAGCTGATCCGCCGTAAGCTGGGCAAGGATGCCTACGCCATGACCATCACCCTGCTGACCGACTCGCAGGGCAAGAAGATGGGCAAGACCGCAGGCAATGCTGTCTGGCTGGACCCCAACAAGACCAGCCCCTTCGAGTTCTACCAGTACTGGCGCAATGTGGGTGATGCCGATGTCATGAAGTGCATCCGGATGCTCACCTTCCTGCCGCTGGAGCAGATCGACGAGATGAGCACATGGAAGGATCAGCGCCTGAACGAGGCCAAGGAGATCCTGGCCTACGAGCTGACCAGCATGGTCCACGGCAAGGAAGAAGCTGAAAAGGCACAGGCAGCAGCCCGTGCACTGTTTGGCGGTGCTGCAATGGACACGGAGCACATGCCCAGCACCCAGCTGACCGAGGCGGATCTGACCGATGGCTCCATCGGCATCCTGACCCTGATGGTCAAGGCTGGTCTGGCTGCTTCCAACGGTGAGGCACGCCGTCTGGTCGTGCAGGGCGGTGTTCTGGCCGACGGCGAAAAGGTTGCAGCTCCCACCGTCAGCTTTACCGCAGAACAGCTCAAGAAGGGCATTGTGATCAAGAAGGGCAAGAAGGTCTATCACAAGGTCACCCTGTAAGCATCTGCCCAAGATCCCGCAATAAAAATACCGCTGTCCGGTTCAGAACCGGACAGCGGTATTTTTTGTTTGCATTCAGCGGAGAAGCAGGATGTTCTGCCCCTCGGTCACGTTGCCGGAAGCCACCACAGTGACATCCGAGAAGGCATCACTGTTGGTTACCACAACCGGAGTGGTCAGGGGATAACCATCGGCACGGATCTTCTGCAAGTCAAATTTCAGCAGAAGCTGTCCGCTTTGGACATGTTCGCCTGCCCGGACCTGCGGAGCAAATCCGGCTCCATGCCGTTCCACCGTGTCCATTCCAACATGAATCAGAAGGTCCACGCCGGAATCACACCGCAGACTGACGGCATGACTGCTTTCGGCAATTTTCAGGATCACACCGTCTGCCGGAGCATAGATCTCTCCCTTATCCGGTTCAATGGCACAGCCTTTGCCCAGAACCTCCGCCGAAAATACCGGATCCTCGATTCCATCCAGCGGAAGAAGCTTTCCCTCCAGCGGAGAAGCAATGAGAATTCCACCTTCCGAAGAGAAGAAGGAAACGACCGGTGCTTCAGGGTGCCGTTTTTTCCGATAATACGAAAAGACCTTACAGACCAGAAAGACAACACCTGCCACAGCCAGACCAATCAGCCCGGCCAGCAGAAGCCCGAACAGCATGCTGTCTGCCGTGATCCAGCGGTTCCATGCCAGAATGGCGGCTGCGATTCCAACGGCCGCAGCTGTCACTGCTTCGGCTGACTCAGAGCTCATACGCCTTTTTCAGTGTCTCGTAAGCGGCATCTTCGTTCTCGGCATGGACCAGCAGCGAGATATCCAGGTCGCTGGTGGTGATCAGAAGCACTTCAATGCCGGCCATGGCCAGTGCATTCAGGGCACGAGCGGCCACACCGCAGCTGGTAACCATGTCCTCGCCAAAAAGGTTCAGTTTGGAATAGCCGACACTGATCAGCGGGGAAGCCTTGGCATCCTTGTCCAGGTTGGCGGCTGAAATGGCTTTCATTACCAGCGGCAGATCGCTGCCAGCGGCGGTAAAGCTGAAGTCAATGGTGGTGCCATGGGGTGCACTCTGGCTGATCATGTCCACGACAACGCCGTTGTCTGCAAAAATCTGCAGATAACGGGCCAGGCTGTTGCCCTTGAATTCCACGTCCTGCACACTGATCATCATCAGGCTGGGCTCAATGTTGATTTTCGATACTCCGTACATAAAATCCCTCCACTCTGCCCGTCACACGGGCGTTCCAATTGATTCCCACGGTTTTATGTAAGCTCCAGAAAGTCGCTGCTGATATTATTTTGCGCGATTTTTTGAACGGTGTCAAGACTGAAATCGGAATGTTTTGCGCGCACACCATGCTGCTTTGCCAATTCCTGCGTGTAATCGCGGAAAAGATAGGTGCGCACATTGGATTTTCCAGCGTCATAATGGGTGACCGTCGGCAGGAGCTTCGGTTCCAGAACGGCACACTGCACCGTTCCGTCCGGCTCGGTGGTCTTTTGCAGCTGCAGGTTCAGGATAGCACCTACCAGCTGATCCGGCCGGTTCTGCGTGCTCAGAAAATTGCCCAGAGAATAGGCAACGAATGTCTGCCTTCCGTCTGCTGCACTCAGCCACTGAGCATCCTGCAGCACATGCGGGTGGGTGCCCACAATCACATCGGCACCCCAGTCTGCAAGCTGCTGTGCCAGTGTGCGCTGACCGTCCACAATGGTGTGGCTGTCCTCTACGCCCCAGTGCACACCCACGATCACAAAGTCGGCCTGCTGGTGTGCTGCACGAACCTGCTGCTCGATCACATCCGTCTGGCTGGTGTAGATCACGTTGGCGGGCATGGAGCTGCTGGTGGGGATGCCGTTGGTGTGCTCCGTGTAGGAAAGGTAGGCGATGGTCACCCCGTTGACGGTCTGCAGCGGAATGCGGCTGTAGTCATCCGCACCACGCCACAGGCCGGTGGTGACTACGTCCTCCGGCATGCTCTCCCAGAAACGCAGGGTGGCAGCCAGACCGGCTGCGCCCTTATCATAGGTGTGGTTATTTGACAGGCTGAACACCCGGATGCCGGCCCGGTAAAGTGCCCGGGCACAGTCTCCCGGGGTAGAAAAGCAGGGATAGGAGGAGGGCTCCAGCTCATCGCTGCAGAGCGTTTCCTGATTGATCCAGTTGATGTCCTGCTGCGCATAGAAGGGTGCGACCTGTGCATAGCAGTAATCAAAGTCGTACTGCTGCCCATTGGCGGCCCGCCGGGCGGCCTGCTTGTAGATGGGGGAATGGATCAGGTCATCGCCCGTAGCCGAAAAGCGGAGCGTTTCCACCACCGGTTCCGGTTCGGGCTCCGGGACCGAGGACGCCGCAGGCTCCGTGCTGCTCACCGCACTGTCCGACGGTTCGTCTCCGCCGGTCGGGATGGTGCCCACCGGGAGAAAGCGGAGCAGAAGCCCCATGCACGCCACGACGGCACCCGCTGTGAGCAGCGTGCCGACCCAGTGCTTCCCGGAGCGCCGCCGGGGTGTCGAATGCTTTGCCATGTTGAACCTCCTGCAGCACAGGGGCTATCCAAAAACCGCTGTGCCGCATCTGCGGGGCAAAATCAGATCGAAGCGATCAGGTCGCCCATATTGTACAGCCCCGGCTCCTTCTTTGCCAGATACACGGCGGCGTTGATGGCGCCGTTGGCAAAGATGCTGCGGGAATAAGCAGTGTGCTTGAGGGTGATCACTTCGTCCGGGCCGCAGAACAGCACCTCGTGGTCGCCCACGATGCTGCCGCCGCGTACCGAGCTGATGCCGATCTCCTTCGGGTCACGCTTCTGGCGCACAGAGGAGCGGTCGTAGACATAGTGGTAAGCGCCGTCGTTCTGCTCATTGATGGCATCGGCCAGCATCAGAGCGGTGCCGCTGGGAGCATCCAACTTGTTGTGATGGTGTTGCTCCACGATCTCCACGTCGTAGTTCACGCCCAGAATGGCAGAAGCACGCTTGCACAGCTCCGACAGAACGTTGATGCCCATGGACATGTTGGCGCTCTTGAACACGGGCACCGTGCGTGACAGCTGCACGACCTTGAGCTGCAGCTCTTCCGACAGGCCGGTGGTGCAGACCACGATGGGCAGCTTGTGGGCCTCGCAGTAGGGCAGAGCCTTTTCCACAGCAGCGGGGGAGCTGAAGTCGATGACGACATCGCCCTTGCCGTTCAGTTTTTCCAGGCTGTCATACACGGGGATACCGTTTTGCTCGCCGTCCTTCACATCAATGCCTGCCACAACACAGCAGTCCTCCCGCTGTGCGATCATATCGCACAGGACATGGCCCATACGGCCGCCAATGCCCTGGATCACGATTTCCGTCATAGTTGAGTTCCTTTCTTTTTACGCTATAATACGGCAAAATGCCCGGAGAACCGTCTCCCTGGGCATTTTACCTGAAACTTATTCCTGGATCAGACCGGCTGCGCGCAGGGTGTTCTCAATCTGTGCCTGATGTGCCTCACTGGGCTCCACCAGCGGCAGGCGGCACTCGCCGGCTTCCCAGCCCAGCAGATTCATTGCATACTTGATCGGGATGGGATTCACTTCGCAGAACAGTGCATCGGACAGCGGCAGCATCTCCAGCTGCAGGTCGCGGGCCTTTGCGGTATCTCCGTCAAAGAAGGCCTGGCAGCAGTTGTGCACCAGCTCCGGTGCTACATTGGAAACCACGCTGATCACGCCCTTGCCGCCCAGAGCCAGCAGAGGAACCACCTGATCATCGTTGCCGGAGTAGATGTTCAACTCATCGCCGCAGAGGGCTGCGATCTTGGCCACCTGCGAAATGTTGCCAGAAGCCTCCTTGATGCCGTTGATCAGCGGGTGCTTGCTCAGCTCCAGTGCCGTTTCCGGGGCAATGTTCAGGCCCGTGCGGGAGGGAACATTGTACACGATCACCGGGATGCCGCCGGCTTCTGCCATGGCGGTGAAGTGTGCCACCAGACCGGCCTGCGAGGTCTTGTTGTAGTAGGGGGTGACCATCAGCAGGGCATCGGCACCGCAGGCGGCAGACTTTGCTGCCAGTGCGCAGCCGTGGTCGGTATCGTTCGAACCGGCACCGGCAATGACCGGTACGCGGTGATTGACCGTATCCACGGTGAACTTGATGGCGGCCAGCTGCTCCTCGTCGGTCATGGTAGAACACTCGCCGGTGGTGCCGCAGATGATGATGGCATCGGTGTGGCGGGCGATCTGATCCTCGATAATGCGGCCCAACTCGTCAAAGTTGATGCTTCCGTCCTCGTACATCGGGGTGATGATAGCAACACCCGCACCGGTAAAGACAGGCTTCTTCATAGTAAAAAACTCCTTTGCTGCGTGTATCGCGCAAAAATTCAGGCATTAGTCCATATAGCCCTTTGCTGCCAGCAGCTCGGCCAGCAGCACAGCACCGCCGGCAGCACCGCGCAGGGTGTTGTGGCTCATGCAGGCAAACTTGTAATCAAACAGGGTGTCCTCCCGCAGACGGCCGATGCACACTGCCATACCGTTTTCGGTGTTGCGATCCAGCTTGGGCTGCGGACGATCCGGCTCAGTAAAGTAGTGCAGGAACTGCTTGGGAGCGCTGGGCAGGTTCAGTTCCTGTGCAGGGCCGCGGAAGTTCGCCCAAGCTTCCAACATCTGCTCCTTGGTGGGCTTTTTGTCAAAGCTTACGAACACGGCTGCGGTGTGGCCGTCCGAAACAGGCACACGGAAGCACTGTGCAGTGATGACCGGCTTCTCGGCATTGACGATCTGGTCGCCCTCAATGTGGCCCCACAGCTTCAGCGGCTCGCGCTCGCTCTTTTCCTCCTCGCCGCCGATGTAGGGGATCACGTTGTCCACGATCTCAGGCATCCGGTCAAAGGTCTTACCAGCACCGGAAATGGCCTGATAGGTGCACACCAGCGCCTTGCTCACGCCAAAGTCCTTCATCAGGGGATGCAGGGCAGGCACATAGCTCTGCAGGCTGCAATTGGACTTGACGGCGATGAAACCGCGCTTGGTGCCCAGACGCTTGCGCTGGGCAGGGATGATCTCGATATGGTCGGCATTGATCTCAGGTACCACCATGGGAACGTCCGGGGTGAAACGATGGGCACTGTTATTGGAGACCACCGGGCACTCTGCCTTGGCGTATGCTTCCTCCAGTGCTTTGATCTCGTCCTTGGGCATATTGACAGCGCAGAAAACAAAATCCACCTGCGAAGCAACTTCCTCTACCTTGGAAGCGTCCAGAACGGTCATCTTCTTCACGCTCTCCGGCATGGGAGTAGTCATGGCCCAGCGGGAGCCCACTGCATCCTCATAGCTTTTGCCCGCACTGCGGCCGGATGCAGCCAGCACGGTCAGTTTGAACCAGGGATGATTCTCCAGCAGAGTCACAAAACGCTGACCCACCATGCCAGTTGCGCCTACGATACCCACTTTATACTGTCTATCCATTTCCAGCACCTTTCCTTTCAAAAAAACAAACAGCAAATCTTATCATTGTGCACAACACGGCTTGCAAACCGGACAGCGATGCAATATAATAGATACTGTTTATACAGATTCTATAATATCATTGATACGTTGTCCGTGTCAATCATCGGAAAGGCAAATGCACAGTATGTTAAAAAAAGATTTTTGGTACGATTTACCCAAAGAGCTCATTGCGCAGGAACCTGCAAGCCCCCGCGACTCTGCACGCCTGATGGTCCTGAGCCAGAAGGATGATAGCATCCAGCACAAGATCTTCCGGGATCTGCCGGATTTTCTGGAGCCCGGCGACCTGCTGGTGGTGAACAACTCCAAGGTGCTGCCCGCCCGCATCGTGGGCATCAAGCAGCCCACCGGTGCGGTCTGCGAACTGCTGCTGCTCCGTCAGGTCAAGGGCGACCAGTGGGAATGCCTGGCAAAGCCCGGCAAGCGGATGCAGGTCGGCACCAAGGTCAGCTTCGGTGACGGCAGCCTGACCGCTGTGGTGGACGAGACGCTGGAGGACGGCAACAAGTACGTTACATTCTATTACGACACCGAGACTCTTTATGAAAAGCTGGATGAGTTCGGCAAGATGCCGCTGCCGCCCTACATCACCAAGCAGCTGGAGGATCAGAGCCAGTATCAGACCGTGTATGCCAAGGAGCTGGGCAGCGCGGCCGCACCCACGGCCGGCCTGCACTTCACCCCGGAGCTGATGGACACCATCCGCGCCAAGGGTGTCGGCATTGCCGAGGTGACACTGCACGTTGGTCTGGGCACCTTCCGCCCCGTGCAGGAGGATGAGATCACCGACCACAAGATGCACAGCGAGTGGTATTCCATCAGCGAGGAGACCGCCCAGCGCATCCGCGACACCAAGGCTGCCGGTCACCGCGTGATCGCCGTGGGCACCACCAGCTGCCGCACCTTGGAAGCCGTGGCGGCCAAGTATGGCGAGATCCGCGCCTGCAGCGGCAATACCTCCATTTTCCTGTACCCGGGCGTCAAGTTCAACTGCATCGACGGCCTGGTCACCAACTTCCACCTGCCGGAGAGCACCTTGATCATGCTCATTGCCGCACTGTATGGCTACGACAAGACCATGCATGCCTACAAGGTGGCCGTGGAAGAGAAATACCGCTTCTTCAGTTTCGGTGATGCGATGCTCATTCTGTGAGTGAAGGCGCATGATCGAAACCTGTAAGAGATTGTTCTGAATACCGCAGGTTTCTGCGGCAGGATCGCACGGCTGTTTTCCGTGCGCAGAAAGGAAACACGAGACAATGCCTTCACTGACGACTTACAAGCTCCTCAAGCAGGAACACGATGCCCGGCGGGGTGAGTTCAAGACCGTGCACGGCACGGTGCAGACACCCGCTTTCCAGAACGTTGCTACGGCAGGCGCCATCAAGGGCGGCCTGTCGGCACAGGATCTGAAGGACATTGGCGCACAGGTGATGCTGTGCAACACCTACCATCTGCACCTGCGCCCCGGTGATAAGCTGGTGGCTGACATGGGCGGCCTGCACAAGTTCACCCGCTGGAACGGCCCCATCCTGACCGACAGCGGCGGCTTTCAGGTGTTCAGCCTGGCAAAGCTGCGCAAGATCACCGAAGAAGGTGTGACCTTTGCCTCCCATCTGGACGGCCACCGCATCTTCATGGGCCCGGAAGAGAGCATGCAGATCCAGGCAAACCTGGGTTCCACCATTGCCATGGCCTTTGACGAGTGCGTGGAGAACCCGGCCCAGCACGATTATTCCAAGGCCAGCTGCGAGCGCACCACCCGCTGGCTGAAGCGCTGCAAGGCCGAGATGGCCCGCCTGAAGCATGAGGGCATTTCGGTCAACCCGGATCAGCTGCTGTTCGGCATCAATCAGGGCTGCACCTTTGCAGATCTGCGTGTGGAACACATGAAGCAGATCGCAGATCTGGACCTGGACGGTTATGCCATCGGCGGTCTGGCTGTGGGCGAACCCACCGAGGTGATGTACGAGATGATCAGCCAGGTGGAGCCCTATATGCCCAAGGACAAGATCCGCTACCTGATGGGCGTGGGCACCCCCGGCAACATCATCGAGGCCGTTTACCGCGGCGTGGATCTGTTTGACTGCGTGATGCCCAGCCGCAACGCCCGCCACGGCCATCTGAACACCTGGGGCGGCATCATCAACATCAAGAACGCCAAGTATGAGCGCGACGAACGCCCCATCGACCCCGCCTGCGGCTGCCCGGCCTGCCGCAACTACTCGCGGGCCTATATCCGTCATCTGTTCAAGGCGGAGGAGATTTTGGGCATGCGTCTGGCCGTCATGCACAACCTGTGGTTCTACAACCATCTGATGGAGCGCATCCGCGACGAACTGGACGCAGGCACCTTCACGGCCTTCCACGACAGGTACGTTAAGCTGCTGGACACCAGAATTTGAGAATAAGCCTTGCAACCAGTCGAACAAGAAGGTATAATAGTCTTATTGAATTTTGAGAGGAGATTTTGCCAAATGCAATTTCTGACTACCACGTCCGAGGGCTACATCAGCCTGTTCTTCACGCTGGCACTGATGCTGGTCCTGCTGTACTTCATGATCTACCGTCCGCAGAAGAAGCAGGAGAAGAAGGACGCCGCCATGCGCAACAGCCTGGAGATCGGCGATCAGGTCACCACCATCGGCGGTGTGATCGGCCGCGTTGTTGCCATCAAGGATGATACCTTCGTGCTGGAAACCGGCGCAGACCGTGTGAAGATCCGCTTTACCAAGACTGCCATCGGCTCTGTCGAGAAGCTGAACATGGACAAGGCTGAAAGCAAGACGGACAAGAAGTAATTTTTTCGATCACCGCATATCCGACGCGTCTCTCTGCATAGTGTATGGCAGGGAGGCGCGTTTTTATGTTGGAAAAAACTCATACCCCGGCGGCTCTGCTGCTGGGAGCGCTGGCCGGAGTGTTGGCTGCGACGCTCTGCATCTTGGGGTCTGCGGCCTGGATGGCAAAGCAGGGCTGCTCGGCGTCCATGGCGTGGCCGCTGGCCACGGTGTCGGTTTGCGTCGGGGGCTTCTGCGGCAGCGCACTGGCGGCGTTCTGGAAAAAAGAACAGGGTCTTTTGACGGGCTTGCTGTTGGGCGGACTGTTTGCGGCAGCGCTGAGCGGTCTGCTGCTGATGTCCGGCGGCCTGTTTGGCACCCCGGCTTTGCTCCGGATGGCAGCGGTGCTTCTCTGCAGCTGTGCCGGGGGTGTTCTGGGCCGGGCTCTCGGAGAGAAAAAACGTCGGATCTGAAGGAGGATGCAGGATGTGGGTCTATCCGTCTGATGAAGTCCGGACATCGCCTGAGACTACGGCGCTTTTGCCGCAGCTCCCGGCAGAGTCCGGTACCCCGAAGCAATCGGTTCCGGAGCCCCTGAACGCCGGAGAAGCAATGCCGGATGGCGTCGCACAGCAACCGGAACGGCTGCACCGCCGCATGCGGCATGCCAGCCGGGATTGCTGCCTGCTGGCGGCGGCCTTTTTGCTGGGCACGGCGGCTGCAGGGGCTTTGCAGGCGGTCTGCGATGCCTCGCAGCAGGAGATGCTGAGCTATTTTCTGCAATGCTGGTGCGGGCTCTTTTCGATTTCTGCCACGCCATCTGCAGCAGGGCTGTTCTGCGCCGAGTATGCGGCCCTTGCAGCTGCGGCAACGCTGCTGCTTTTGCTGGGCCTGTCCGCTGTGGGGCCGGTGTGCATCTTTTTGTTTACGATGCTGTACGGCCTTGGCAACGGCCTTTTATCCGCGCAGCTGCTGGCGGGGGCAGACGGGAAAAGCATCCTCGCTTTGTTGCTGCTGGGCATTCCGGCCGCCTGTGCCGCCGGCTGCCTGTGCATGTTCGGTGCATCAGCACTGCAGGTGAGCGGGCGCATCCGGGCCTACTCCTTCCGGAAAACGGTCGGACAAGCCTGTTCCGGGGCGCGGGAACTGATGGGGCAGTATCTGCTGGTGATCGTGGTATTTTTGCCGCTGTGCGGCGCAGCGACAGGGGTCGCCTATCTGAGCGGAAAAATCCTTTAACGTCAGCTTTTCTTGCGATGCCGCCCCGGGTATGCTACAATAAGGAAAATGGATGAGAAACGCAGGAGTCTTTTTATGAAAGAGCCGAAACTGAAAACTGTTTATGTCTGCTCCAACTGCGGGGAGACAAGCCCCCGCTGGATGGGCCGCTGCCCGAGCTGCGGGAGCTGGAATACCATGAATGAAGATGTAGTGGCCGAAGCTCCGAAAGCGGGCACCGCTGCGGCACGGCAGGCGGCTGCTGCCCGTCCGGAGGGCGTGACCAGCCTGACGGCCCGGCGTCTGTCCGAGATCAGCACCACAGAGGAGAAAAGCCGCATTCTGACCGGCATTTCAGAGCTGGACCGCGTGCTGGGCGGCGGCATCGTGCTGGGCGGCGTTGTGTTGCTGAGCGGCGAGCCGGGCGTGGGCAAATCCACCATGCTGCTGCAACTGTGCGGTGCCATTTCCAATCAGCATAGCGTTCTGTATATCACGGGCGAAGAATCGGTCCGGCAGGTCAAGCTGCGTGCAGCCCGCCTGAAGGTCCCGCAGGACAATATTTTTCTGGCCGCCGAAAACGATGTGGACGAGATCTGTGGCCTGATTGAAAAGGAAAAACCGGACCTTGTGGTCATCGACTCCATCCAGACCATGCGCTGTATGGACATCTCGTCGTCGTCCGGTACAGTCAGCCAGGTCAAGGAGAGCGCGGCGCGTCTGCTGGCTGTTGCCAAGAAACAGGAGATCCCCATGTTCATCGTGGGTCATGTGAACAAGGACGGTGCCATTGCCGGCCCCAAAGTCATGGAGCATATCGTGGACACAGTGCTTTACTTTGAGGGCGACAAGATGCTGCCATACCGCATCCTGCGGGCGGCAAAGAACCGCTATGGCTCCACGAATGAGCTTGGCATGTTCGATATGACCGGTACCGGTCTGGCCGAGATTGAAAACCCGTCGCAGATGCTGCTGGAAGGCCGTCCACTGGGCGTTTCCGGAAACTGCGTGGCCTGTACCATGGAGGGTAGCCGACCCATTCTGAGCGAGATCCAGGCCCTTGCCACCAAGACGAATTTCCCGGCCCCACGGCGTGCCTGCAGCGGCTACGACTATAACCGCATGAATCTGCTCATCGCCGTGTTGGAAAAGCGTGCAGGCTATTTCTTCGGCAATCTGGACGTGTATGTCAACATTGTGGGCGGCATTGCCCTGCGGGACACGGCCTGTGATCTTTCGGTGTGTCTGAGTATGGTGTCCTCGCTGCTGGACCGCCCGGTCAGCGACAAGCTGATCGCCATTGGCGAGGTCGGCCTGGGTGGGGAAGTGCGCAGTGTGCCCAACTTGGAACAGCGTCTGCATGAGGCAGAACGCATTGGGTTTGAACGCGCCGTGGTGCCCAAGCACAGCCTGAACCACCTGAACCCGGCGGATTATCCGGGCATGAAGCTGATTGGTGCCGCGTATATTTCCGATGCCATCAACGCACTGAAAACAGACCGTTTGTAAGAGGATGCCATGTCGATTTATCTGGACGAAAAGAACCCCGGCAAACACAAGCCCTTTGAGGATGCTTCGCCGGATATTGTGGAATATGTACGCTATCTGGAAGTGATCGCCGGCAAAAGCGCCAATACGGCGTTCAGCTATTTTTGCGACCTGCGCGGGTTCAGCCGCTTTATGAAGCGCCGACGCGGCCTTGTTCCGGCAGACAGCGAGATGCAGGACATCGACCCCAAAGGATTGGACACGGCATTCTGGGCCAGCGTGACCAAAGAGGATGTCTACGAATACCTGTATTTCCTCAACCGGGAATGCGGCAACAAAAAGTCCTCGACTGCCCGGCGGCTGGCCAGTCTCCACGGCTTTTATGATTATCTGGTCAATCAGGTCAACCGGCTGGATTCCGACCCGACCGCTGCGATCAAACCTCCCAAACAGGACAAGGTCCTGCCCAAATACCTGACTGCAGAACAGTCCATGGATCTTCTGGAAAGCACCCAGACCCAGAGCGATTTCCCGGAGCGGGATTACTGCATGGTGGTCCTGTTCCTGAACTGCGGCATGCGTCTGTCGGAGCTTGTGGGCATGGATTTGGATGACATTGATCTGGAACAGCGGCAGATCCGGCTGTTCGGCAAGGGCCACAAAGAGCGCATGGTGTATCTGAACGATGCCTGCGTGGAAGCGCTGCAGCTTTACCTGAACAAGCGCAATGTGATGGAAGGTCTTTCGCCAAAAGAACGTGCCGTGTTCGTGACCCGGCGGCGCAAGGAACGCATTTCCAACCGGCGGGTGGAGCAGCTGGTGACCGGAGCCATGAAAGCAGCCGGACTGAAAGGTTTTTCCACCCACAAACTGCGCCATACGGCTGCAACGCTGATGTACCAGACCGGCAATGTGGATATCCTGACCTTAAAACAATTGCTGGGCCACAGCAGCGTTGGTACGACGCAAATCTATACCCATCTGCAGGAATTCCAGGTGCGTGCCGCCATTGAAGAAAACCCGCTGGGCAAGGCATCCCGCAAAAAGCCCGGCAAAGCAGCCTTGGATACAACAGAAGCTGAAACAGGGGAGAGCAGGGAAGAATTGCCTGGCAGCACTGCCGAAGCTGTGGAAAACATCGCAACTGCGGAAGATTCTTCTGCACCCATGGCAGCCTTTGATGGCTCTGCAAAAGAGGGTTTCGGACTGGACACCGAGACGCTCGCAGCAAATTCGGACGCAGATACGGAAAAGTAATTGAAATATGGTTTGTCAGGCACCTTATGATCTCAGAATCAAAAGGTGCTTTTTTTGTTTGCTCTGTGAATAAATTAACGAAGCTTACAGAGTGCAACAGGAATCCACCGCGGCACCTGTTGGTTTTCCAGCCGGCAGAGATTCTATAAAGGCACGTTTGTAAAACGGCTGCAGCTGGGCATTGTCGGCACAATCAAAAAAGTTTGTGCAGAGCGAAATCGGTGCTTTAAAAGATATCCACGAAAATGCCAACCGGAATGCAGCCAACGATTTGATCCGTCATGACCAAATGGTCGTACACAGAAAAATAAAAAGATTGGAATGACCTTAAAAGCAAATATAAATAATGACTGGCAAACAACGAGTGCCGGACAAAAAAGATTGTAAAGACTGTGCAGTCCGAAGAATCAAATAATGATAAAAACAAAATATAAAATCATAAAAAACAGATAAATTGCAGCAAAGTCCGCAAAACGCGGCATGGGCGGTCGGAACGCCGGCGGGACGCCAAAAGAGCCAAAATCTGGAAAAGAGGGCTTTTTCACCTCCCTATGTTTCACATAACGTGCGTTATACGAAAATATACATCCTAAAAATCAGGACCTTCCCTTCACGCAGGTTTCTGCGATCCGGAGGCCCTGATGACTTGGGTTGCGGCATTTTAATTTTTGGCACAGGAAACGTCTCTTCCCCGTTTTGAGAATCATTGGTTTGCATCCGGCAGCGGCGTGGTGCCAAAATATGCACAGATGGCCTCGTAGCAAATACGCGCAGTTCGTTTGCAGCCCTGTTCGCTGCCAAAGCGTTCCACATCATCCGCATTGGTCACAAAGCATTGTTCCGCCAGCACGACCGGACAGTTTACATCCTCCAGCAGTGTGAAGCTCCGTTCTGCACGCACTTCGGTATGGGTACTCTCCACCAGCTGCTTCTGATCATTTTCCAGATAATAAATGTAACGGATGCCGCCGCGCCCACGCAGGTGCGCTCCGGCGTTCTGCATCCCCTCTGCCAATTTCTGAGCAAAGTAATAACTCTCCGCATGCCATGTGCGCCCCGGCACAGATGGATAGCACTCAAAGCCGGCTGCACTGGAACCGTTTGCGGCGGAGTTTCCGTGAATGGAAAGCAGCAACTGTGGGGCCTGCGCATTGGCGGCGGCTGCCCGCTCGGCAGGCGTTGCGGTCTGGTCAAAGGCATCCCGCGTCCGGAGCGGAATGTAATTCGGGTCCTGCTCCAGCCATGCAAGCAGCACGGAGGCCGTGGCGGCCGTCATGTCTTTTTCTTCCACTACTCCCCTTGCGCCCGGGTCGTTGCCGCCATGCCCGGCATCAATGGCTACACGATACGGCGGGTCACCCACCTGCGGCCGAAACGCCTCTCCGGATGCAGAGACACTTCCCTGCTCTTGTGAAGAAACCCGCAACGCTTCTCGCCAGAGAAACGCCGAAAAAACAAATGCAAGCACACAGAAACAGAGTGTGAGGGCCGTGCGGAGAAAAGAACTCTCCTTCCGTTTCGCTCTTCGCTTCTTTTTCTGGTGTGTGGGCTTGCGACGTTCTGCCATGATATGTACTTCCTGTCCAGATAAACTTCCTATAATAATACGAGTATACTCGGTTTTTTTCTGCAGTGCAAGCAAAAAAGCCTGCCCGTAAGCAGCGGGCAGGCTTTGAAATGACCCCTTATTTCAGCTCCACGACGGTCACGCCGCTTTCGCCTTCGCCGTAACGGCCCAGACGGAAGCTCTTGACCATGCGGTTGCCGCGCAGGTGCTTGTGGATGGCAGTGCGCAGTGCGCCGGTGCCATTGCCGTGGATCAGGTAGACTACGGTCTGGCCGTTCAGAATGGCGCGGTCGATGAAGGAATCCACCTCTGGCAATGCCTCGTCCACGGTCAATCCCAGCAGATTGCACTCCATTTTGGCGCTGCGGTGCACCCGCTCCACGCGGCCATTCGGACGGTTTGCGTCGCCGGTCAGGCGGGAATACCGCTGCTGTGCCTTGGTCTGCGGTTTCGGGTCCTTGACCAGCTTTTCCGGCTGTTTGAGACCCTTGAGCGGGACCTTGGTCTTGATGATGCCGGCCCGTACCAGAACATCCCCGTTCTTGTCCGGCAGCGAAAGCACCGTGGCCAGCTGGTTGAGCTCTGCAATGCAGACCTCCTGCCCTACCTTGACCTCTTTCAGCGGCACAAATTCCTTGACCGGATTGTGCACCACCTCGGTGCCCATAAACAGCTTTTCGGATTCCTTTTTGGCAATCTCACGGGCACGCTGGGCTTTCTGCTGGGTGCTCAGGCGCTCGTCCTTCTGCAGCTGACGCAGTTCGTCGGTCAGCGCATAGGCCTGGCTTTCCACCTGCTGGGCCAGCGCACGGGCTTTGGCGCGGGCCGCTTCCAGCTCGTTTTCGCCCTGCCGGATCAGTTCATCCCGCTTTTTCTGGGCAGCCTCCAGCTGGTGGGATGCCTCGTTCTTCAGCTCTTCCACCTCGTGCTGGCTTTCCTTCAACTGCAATTTCAGATCATCCAGCTGACCCAGAACGGCATCCAGCCGCTTATCCTCGGCCGACAGATGCTGCTGCGCTGCCTCAATGACCCGCTCCGGGATGCCAAGCTTCTCACTGATGAGGAATGCGTTGGACTTGCCCGGCACGCCGACGCTCAGCTTATAGGTCGGGCGCAGCGTTTCCAGATCGAATTCGCAGCTGGCGTTCACGACGCCCTTGGTCTCCAGTGCGAACACCTTGAGCTCTGCATAGTGGGTGGTGGCCATCAGCAGCACGCCGCGGCGGCGCAGTTCTTCAATGATGGCCACAGCCAGCGCGGCACCCTCGGCAGGGTCGGTACCGGCACCCAGCTCGTCCAGCAGCACAAGGGTGTGCGGCATGGCCAGCTCCAGAATGCTGGTGATTTTTTTCATATGGCCGGAGAAGGTGGAAAGGCTCTGTTCGATGCTCTGCTCATCGCCGATGTCCACGAGAAACTTATCGAACACGCAGACCTCGCTGCGCTCGTCGGCCGGGATCAGGAAACCACACTGTGCCATCGCGCACAGCAGACCGGCCGTTTTCAGGGTGACGGTCTTGCCGCCGGTGTTCGGGCCGGTGATGATGAGCGAATCATATTCTTTGCCCAGTGCAATGTCCACCGGCACGCACTTCTGTGGGTCGATCAATGGGTGGCGTGCCCGGATCAGCGAGAAGGAATTGTCGGTGCGCACTGCAGGTTTGAATGCCTTGAGCTCCAGCGCCAGACGCGCCTTTGCCAGCAGGACATCAATGTCCAGCATGGCCTGATAGCTGTACTGGAACTGCGGCTCAATGGCTGCCACCTGTGCGGTAAAGGCTACCAGAATGCGCTCGATCTCCTGCGCTTCCTGGGCACGATACTGCAGGATGCGGGCATTGGCTTCCACGACAGCCTGCGGTTCCACAAACACCGTTGCACCGGTAGAGGAAACGTCATGGATGATGCCGCTCACTTCGCCGCGGTATTCGCTCTTGACCGGGACAACGTAGCGGCCGTTGCGCATGGAGACCACACTCTCCTGCAGATATTTTGAGGTGTCCATGTTGCGCACCATGCTTTCCAGACGGTCGCGGATGCTGTTTTCGGTCGCACGGATCTTCTTGCGCAGGTCGTTCAGGGTGCGGGAGGCCGTGTCGGCCATCGCATCCGGGGCAAGGATCGCACTGGAGATCTGCTGTTCCAGGCCCGGCTCCGGGGACAACGCATAGAACAGATCATCGGTCGGGAGCATATCGTGCTCCGAAGAACCGTACCAGTTGGTCAGGTTCTGGAAGTTGCGCAGAGCACCGGCCACCATCAGCAGCTCGCCCATGGAAAGCACGCCACCCTTGACCGCACGGGCGGCCAGCGCACTGACGCCCTCCACTCCGCCGAAACGGGGCGAACCGTTCTTAATCAGCAGCGTATTGATGGCATCCGTCTGCTCCAGCGCATAGCGCACCTCGTCCGGGTCACACTGCGGCTCAAGTGCCAGGAGCTTCGCCTTTGCTTCCTTACATACACAGCCCTCCGCAGCACGGGCGATGATCTTATCCAGTTCTAATGTTTTTAAGTAGCTTGTTTCCATAATATCCTTTTGCTCAGGGCAGCACCGTTTTTAAAAAGTCGTAGCTCTTCAGCGGCTTGTCCAGATGCGTTAGCGCATACTGCTCCGCTACGGCTGCCAGCTTTTCCAGACTGCCCACAGAAATCTTGAACGAAAATATTTTTTTGTCCTCCACAAGGCAGATGTGCCGCAGTGCAAACAGTGCATTGCGATCCAGATTGCAGCGTTTCCCAGCCTTGGCCGCACAATCAGCACAGAGCAGATAGCCCTCCTGCACATCCAGATAAAAGGCATCGCCTGCATCGTAGGTGCCGCAGTCGCGGCAGCACACCAACTGCGGCAGAAAGCCACACTCGCTCATGGTGCGAAGCTCAAAAACGGCCTTGATGGCCCGCAGGTCCGCCTTGTGCTCACTGATCATGTACAGGCAGTTCAGCAGCAGACGCAGTTCCCGCTCAGCTTCCTGTCCGGTGGGGGTCAACGCAGCAGCCATTTCGGCCAGATACATGGCCAGACTCATCCCCTCGATGGAGGAAGAAATGCCGTGAAAGACATTCTTGACGGCCGCTTCGCGCACAGTATACATGTTGCGCCCCGGCACCAGCGTGAATTCCGAATAGCAAAACAGCCCGCACGCGCTGAACAATTTGCTTTTCAGCCGCAGGCTGCTCTGTGCCGAAGCCGAGATTACCCCCAGCCCCGGGGTCAGGATCGTGAGGATCCGGTCCGATTCTTTATAGCGGGTCTCTTTCAACACCAGACCCAGTGTTACAAAGGTCTCCATGATCCGTGTCTCCTGCCGGATACTCGTCCGGCATCTGTGTCTGTTTGTACTCCAGATAACGGAGAATGTTTCCCGTGCAGGCAAAGGCCTGCCAGCTTGTTTGCACGTCCATTGGCCGGGTCTCCTTTCCGGGCAGCGCCACTGCCGTCAGTGTTCTCTGGCGGCGGTGGCGTTATCCAAGGAAAAACCGCCCTGCATTGGAAAGGCTCAGCGGTTGCCGTTGTTCTGCTTGAAACCGAAATTGTTCAGCAGGAACTCGTTATCCCGCCAGTCCGACTTCACCTTGACCCAGCACTGCAGGTTCACACGGCAGCCCAGAAACTCTTCGCAGTCGGCACGGGCCGCACTGGCGATCTTTTTCAGCATGGCGCCGCCCTTGCCGATGACCATGCCCTTGTGGCTTTCCCGCTCACAGTAAATGTTCACATCAATGTCGATGAGATCGGTGCCGGGGCGCTCCTTGAAGCGCTCCACGACCACCGCGATGCCGTGCGGGATCTCGTCGCGCATGAACAGCAGAGCCTTTTCACGGATGACCTCTGCCACCAGCTCCTTCTCCGGCATATCGGTGTAGGCATCATCATCAAAGTAATGGGGGCCTTCTACGGCGTAGCGGCTCAAGGCATCGAACAGCGTTTCACAGCCGTCCTCGTTGCGGACGCTGACCGTGTAGATGTCATCGAATACACCCAGCGCCTTCAGCTCTTCTTTGCGGGCTTCCAGGTCAGCGGCATCCTTGACAAGGTCTGTCTTATTGATGACGGCAATGGCCGGGCCACCGCTGCTGCGCAGCATGTCCACCAGAACCATCTCGGATTCATTCAGGGCACCATAGGGCTCGAACAGCATCATGGAAACATCCACGTCGGCAATGGAATCGCTGGCGGTTTTGTCCATGCGCTTGCCCAGCTTGTTGCGGGCTTTGTGTACGCCGGGGGTATCCAGCAGCACATACTGCAGCAGGCCGCGGGTGATCACACCGGTAATGCGGGTACGGGTGGTTTGCGGCTTGGAGGTGACAATGGCCACCTTTTCGCCAACCAGCAGGTTGGTCAGGCTGGATTTGCCCACATTGGGGCGGCCGATGATCGCCACAAAAACCGACGACGTATCGTAATGGCCCTGAACGGGCGTCGTGTTACTCAAAATCAAACTCCTGTCTTGCTGTGTGCAGAAATGCACGTTGGATCAAAGGCAAATCATTCGGTGTAGCTCACCGTGCGGGGCAGGCCCAGCTGCAGCAGCACGGCCTCTTCTTTTTCCCGCATCCGCATAGCTTCCAGGCCGCCGTTCTCATGGTCGTAGCCCAGCAGATGCAGCATGGAATGCACGGTCAGAAATGCCACTTCCCGCTGCAGCGGATGGCCGTAGAGGGTCGCCTGCTCCTGGGCGCGCTCCATGCTGATGACGATATCGCCCAGCATTTTGCAGCCGTTGTTTTCGTCCACATCATATTTGCCATCCACACCCAGCGGGAAGCTCAAAACGTCGGTGGGCATGGGCTTGTTGCGGTACTGGTTGTTCAGCTCTGCAATGGCCGCGTTGTCCACAAAGGTCACGCTGATCTCAGCCGGAGCCTCAAAGTGCTCGAACTCCAGCACAGCGTTGCAGGCGCGGCGGATCAGGATGCGGAGGCCGGATGGGACCTTGACGGCCTTCTGGGAATTGGTGATCAGAACTTTATTGGACATAGAATCAGTCCTCTCCTTTCTGGTTTGGTTGTTTTTCGGGATGTGCAGCCCTGTCGTATGCCTTGATGATCTCCTGCACAAGGCGGTGGCGCACAACGTCTTTTTCGGTAAAATAACACTGGGCAATGCCCTTGACCTGCTTCAGCACATGCAGCGCATCCACAAGGCCGCTGCGGGTGCGTTCCGGCAGGTCGATCTGAGTTACATCGCCGGTCACAACGACCTTGGAACCCACACCCATGCGGGTCAGGAACATTTTCATCTGCTCCGGCGTGGTGTTCTGCGCCTCATCCAGAATGATGAAGGAGTCGTCCAGCGTACGGCCGCGCATATAGGCCAGCGGGGCCACCTCAATGATCTGTTTTTCCACCAGACGCTCATATGTTTCAGCCCCCAGCATATCAAACAGACCATCATACAGCGGGCGCAGATACGGGTCCACTTTCTGCTGCAGATCACCGGGCAGAAAACCCAGTTTCTCCCCTGCTTCTACCGCCGGACGGGTCAGCACGATGCGGGACACCTCCTTGGCCTTGAAGGCCTTTACGGCCATAGCTACGGCGAGGTAGGTCTTACCGGTGCCCGCCGGGCCGACACCAAAGGTGATGGCATTGCTCCGGATGGCATTCAGGTATTCCTTCTGGCCCAGCGTCTTGGGCCGGATGGGCCGCCCTTTGACCGTAACCGTTACGAAATCTTCGGTCAGTTCCCGCACCCGTTTCTCAGCGCCGTCATGGGCCAGGCTGATGCAGTAGCGCACAGTCTGATCCTCCAGCGGGGTGTGGTTCTCGATCAGAAGAAGCATGCCTTCCACCGCGCGGCTGGCCGCCGCTACGTTGGCCGGTTCGCCGGAGAGCCGGAGCTGTGTGCCCCGGCAGACGGCCGTAACGGAGAACTCGTTTTCCAGCAGCCGGATGTTCCGGTCGCAGTTGCCAAAGACCGCCGCGGCGATCTCTACACTATCCAGTTCAATGTTCTTTTCTGCCATGTGCTCCTCCTGATGTGCCTGCTTCGATAGCTATATTGTACCACCAAAATCCTTAGAAGAAAACTATGAAAATTGCACAAAATATTTTTCCGGCTTCCATCGTTTTTCCATATTGCAAAAATGCACTTGACAAACTATATCGTCACACGATATAATGTTCTCACGATATATCGGAACGCGATATAAAAATTTTCGATCGAAACGGAGAGGTATCGAAACGATGGAAGCCATGGCCCTGACCGAGTCCACCTATTACATTTTGCTTTCTCTTTATCATCCGCAGCATGGATACGGCATCATGCAGCAGACCGAGCAGCTTTCCGGCGGGCGGGTACACCTTGCCGCAGGGACATTGTATGGAGCGCTGAACTCCCTGTGCGAAAAAGGATGGATCCGACAGCTGCCCGTGGAACGTGGGAGCCGCAAAAAAGAGTATCAGTTGACCGCGGAAGGACTTGCAGTCCTGAAGCACGAGCTTGCCCGGCTGCAGCAGCTGGTTGCAAACGGCGAAAGCATCCTGAAGGAGGAATGACCATGAACACGCGCAAAACCATCCATAAAGTCTATCTGGCATGGGATTTCAAGAAGGAAGAACTCTGGCTCAACGAAATGGCGGCGGAAGGCTGGGCTTTGGAGCATGCAGCGTTTTGCTCGTACACCTTCGTGCGCTGTGAGCCGGGCGAATACATCATCCGCATGGAGATGAATGCAGACCGGGACTATCGCAGCTTTGTGGAAGAAACCGGTGCAGAATATGTCGGCGGCTGTGTGAACTGGATCTATTTCCGCCGCAAAGCCGAGCTCGGGTCGTTTGACCTGTTTTCGGACATAGATTCCCGCATTGCGCATCTTGCACGCATCGGTAAATCGCTCTGGCTGATCTGCCTTGCCAATCTGATCATCGGTGTTGTCAATATCATAGACGGGCAGACGTTTTCCATTGTAAATCTGCTGTGCAGCGTTCTGCTGGCCTATGGTCTGGGCCGCATCCATGGGATGAAAGCATCCCTTGAAGAAGAGCGTGCCCTGCACGAATAAACCTTGTCAAGCCTTTTTGTGCCACAACCGCATAGAAAAACAAAATGTATCTTTGGGTAAAACAGCAATAGCAAACGCTTCTCCTGCGTGATACAATAGCAAGCGTTGCGTGCCCTGCCGCCGCAGCAAAAAGATTGAAGGAGAAATGAACGATGGAACAATGCTATCTGATGCCCGGACAGGAACGCTGCGAACGATTCAAGGACGCAAACGGTGTTCCGCGTGTTCACTACTCCTACCGTTCCCTGCACGGTGCCTTTTTTGACTGCGAGAGCCGCAGCCTGGAGGAAGCCCAGCATCTGTGTGAGGACTGGCTGGTCGGCCAGGACCGATGCTACCGCAACTGATCCCATAAAAATAAAAAAGCAAGTGCCTCTGTTCCATGGATGGTCACTCCATCCGGAGCAGAGGCGTTTTTTGTTGTTAGTTCCACAGCTGTGCGCAGACAAGCTCCAGCACACTGCCCGCAATACAGCGGGATTTATCCGAGATCAGGAAACAGTTGGAAAGCTCTTCCCGGCGGGGGTCCACATCAGCCACCTTGAACCCCGGAGTGACCGGGTAGCCGCTGCGTAGCAGACCGCGCAGGATGCCGCCGATCTGTGTGGTGACCGGGAAGGATTTGCCTTCCGACGTCCGGATCTGTGCGATGATCTCCCCTGCTTCCACCAGGTCACCGATCTTTCGCACATCCTGAAAGATGCCTTCCGTCTGCGCATGGATGACCCGCTCCTTGCCATAACCGCCGATGACACCCGGAATACCAGTGTTCGGGATGGCAGCGCCCTCCCGGATGATACGGCCCAGCCGATGGCCGCGCTTCGTCTCGACCACGGCATCCACATCCTGTCCGGCTGTAAATCCGGGGCCAAGGGCGATGGTCAGCGGTGCCATATCACGGGTGGTGCCAAGGTTCTTCTTGGCCAGAATGGCATCCACCAAGACTTCCGGCTTTGCTTGTGCCACGCAGCTGCCTGCCGGGTCGATGAGGACGGGCACCGCATTCTGTGCCCAGACGGTCGGAGCCTGTTCCAGTGTGTTGATACGAACAGCCCTCAGGCCCTCTACCGTTGTTTCACCTTCGTACACAGCTTCGCAGAGCGACACCTGCCGCCGGATAGCCGCCGGGTGAGCGGTTTCCAGTACAAGCACCCGCAGCCCAGCGGACCACAAACGATGGATGGTGCCGGTAGCAAGGTCGCCGCCGCCGCGCACCAGGATCAAGGCATCCTGTTTCATTCGATGGATCCTCCTTCCGGAATGATTTCCAGCAGAAGCTCCATGGAACCACCGCAGGCCGCAACCGCGGCATCTTCGTTTTTGCCGTCGGCCGAAAATGTGACCGTCTGCACCGATGCTGTATGCCCGGCCAGCATTTCAGCAGCGGCCTGCCGAGTACGGTATTCCATGATGCCGCCGCCCACACTGCCCACAGTCGTGCCATCGGGCAGGAGCAGCATTTTGGAGCCGACCTCCCGCGGGGTGGAGCCGTGCCGTGCAATGATCGTCGCCAGCACTGCAGGCTGGCCGTTCTGTGCGGCCTGCTCCATCGCCGCCAGAAGCGCCGGAGCAAAGCCCTCGGTCTGAGGGCGGGCGTTTTTCACTTCCACGATCTGCGCCAGAATGGACAGCGCGATCTCTTCGGCTGTTTTGGCCCCGATGGCAAGTCCGATGGGGGCCTGCACAGCTTCCACCCGTGCAGCATCCGCCCCGGCTTCCAGCAGCTGTCGCCGTACCAGTGCGGCCCGGCCCCGGCTGCCCATCATGCCAACGTAAGCCGCCGGTTTCTGCAAGATCTGCTCCAGGCAGGCCACATCAAAGGCATGGGCGCGGGTCACGACCACAAAGTAGGTCTCTGCCCCGCCGGGCACCTGCTCCAGTGCCTGCGCAAACGGTAAGCAGAAGACCGTGTCCGCTCCGGCATCCCGCAGGTCCTGCGCATATTCCGTGCGGTCCTCCATAGCAAGCACCGGCAGGCCCAGCAGTTTTGCCAGCCGTACCACCGATGCCGCTACATGGCCGCCGCCGCAGACAACGATCTGCGGCACCGCACCGAATCGTTCCACAAACACCCGCGTGCCGTCCAGTTCCAGAAACCCGGTGGCTGTGCATTCCTGCAAACGGGAAAGGCTGCGCTGCAATACGCCGCTGCTGTGGGTCTGCCACACCGGGCGCCCGCCGCGCAGCAGCATCCGGCTGCCGGCCTCCGGTCCATCCAGAACCGCCGCAAGGGTATAGTCTCCGGTGACCTGCCCTTTCTGCAGGGCATCAACCAATGCGCTCATAAAATGTTCTCCTGTTCGTCATTGCTCCACCTGCGACACCGCGTCGTAAGCTGCCGGGTCCAGCAGGCTGTTCCAGTGTTCCCAATCCTCCGGCGTCATGCGCCAGGCAAGGCCGCACCCGGCGGAGATCTCCCGTGGGAGCGGGATCAGCCGCCCGGGGATCTGTGCCGTGGCGCAGTGCTTCTCCCAGGCCATGGCTTCCACCGTTGTGCGGAAGGAGAGCACGATATAGGTCTTTTTTGTGCGCATTTACAGCTCCTGTGCCAGCTCCCGCACGGCCTGTGCAGCGTGCAGAGCTTCTTCCATGGTATTGCTGTGTGAAAAGCTGAACCGTACCACGCCCTGTTCCACCGTGCCAAGCGCCTTGTGCATCAGCGGGGCGCAATGTGCTCCGGCCCGCACACAGATGCCGTAGTCCTCCCACAGGATATCGGCCACCCGGGCAGAGTCCTCGTCTCCGATATTCAGGGAGACGATGGGCGCACGCAGAGCGGTCTCAATGTCGCCGTATACAGTCACGCCCGGCATACCGCATACTTCTTCGTAAAAACAGCGAGCCAGTGCAGCTTCGCGGGCGGCCAGCGTTTCCACGCCCTGTGTCAGAAGCCATTGTACTCCGGCGCAAAGCCCGGCAAGGCCGTGCACGTTCAGGGTGCCGGCTTCCAGTGCGGTGGGCATCTGGGCGGGATGCTGCTCGTCATAGCTGTGCACGCCGCTGCCGCCCACTACAAGGGGCGCGATCTGCACACCCGGACGCACATACAGCCCGCCGGTGCCCTGCGGCCCCAGTAAAGCCTTGTGCCCGGTGAAGCACAGCACATCCACACCCAGTGCCTGTACGTCGATGGACTGGGCTCCGGCCGTCTGCGCGGCATCCACGATCAGCAACAAGCCGTGCCGGTGCGCAAAGGCCGCAGCCTTTGCAAGATCGGTGCAGTTGCCGGTCACATTGGACGCTCCGGTCACGACCAGCGCTCTGGTGTTTGGGCGCACAAGCTCTTCCCATTTTTCATATTGCAGGCGGCCTTTGGCGTCTACCCCGGCAAAGCTGAGCTGGCCCCCCTGTGTCCGCAGCCGGTACAGCGGCCGCAGGACCGAATTATGCTCACACACGGTGGTGATGACATGATCCCCCGGCCCCAGCAGCCCGCACAGGGCGGTGTTCAACGCGCCGGTGGCGTTGGCCGTAAAGGCAATGCAGGCAGGGTCCGGCGCGTGGAAAAGCTCTGCCAGCGCTTCCCGTGCGGCATACACCAGCCGGGAAGCATGCAGGGTCGGCTCATGGGCACCGCGGCCGGGATTGCCTGCGGTGTGCAGGGCGTCCAGAATGGCGGTGTCCACTTCCTGCGGTTTGTACAGCGTGGTGGCAGCATTGTCCAGATAGATCACGGCTTGACCACGTTCCCGGCATGGGTCAGCTTTTCCACGATGGCATACATGTTCGTCACGCTGCCTACGGCCAGCTTCTCGGTCAGGCCGTAATAGTTCAGGCAGGTGCCGCAGGTCATGATCTCCACACCTTCCGATTCCAGCGTCTTGAGGTCCTCCAGCATGGGAGAGCCCTCACAGGTCAGGGATGCACCGCCGTTATAGAACAGAACCGTCTTGGGCAGCTTGTCCTGCTGCGTCAGGGCAAACACGAACGCCTTGAGCAGGGTCTTGCCCAGCTCCTCGGCCCCGGTACCCATAGTGTTTGCGCCAATGGCCACAACGGTGTCCGTGCGAGCGTCCGGCATGCAGACGGCCGGGGTCTCTTCAGCCGCCGGGGCATCCCCGATGGTGAACAGCACTCGGTATTCCCGTTCGGCCAGCTTTTCGGCGCTGTACTGATAACCCTTTTGCTGGGCCATCTTGGTCAGGTTCTGCACGGCGATCTCGTTGTCCACCAGAATTTCCACCTGACCAGCACCCTTCAGCTCCGAAATAGCGCGCTTGGCCTTGACGACCGGCAGCGGGCAGGCGTCTCCTCTTGCATCAACATGAGTCATAATCGTTTCTCCTTTCAGTAGGTCAGGATGTTACTGTGATCTCGGTTTCGGTTCTGGGAACGATCTCGCCCACGATCTTCGCGGGCAGGCCAGCGGATTGCAGTTCCTTCTCCAGCGCGCTGGCCTCCGCCGGGTCCACTGCCAGCAGCAGACCGCCGGAGGTCTGCGGGTCGAACAAGACTTCCTCCATGGCAAACGGAACGCCCTCAAACCGGACAAAAGGCCCGGTATGATTGCGGTTGCGCTGCCCGGCGGCGGTGTACAGGAAGTCATCCGCCGCCTTTTCCGCGCCCGGCAGCACCGGCACGGCGCGGGCGTTGATCTTGCAGGAAAGCCTCCCGCCCATCATCTCGTGCAGATGCCCCAGAAAACTGAAGCCAGTCACATCGGTGGCCGCGTGCACAGTATACCGGCGGCTGATCTCCGCAGCGGTCTTGTTCAGGGTTGTCATAGAACTGATGGCGGCCGCCATGTGTTCCGGGGCCGCCTCGCCCACACGGTTTGCGGTGCACAGCAGCCCCACACCCAGCGCTTTGGTCAGCAGCAGCTTGTCTCCCGGCTGGCCGGCATCGTTTGCGTACAGATGATGCGGGTCCACAAGGCCGGTCACCGACAGGCCGTATTTAACGCCGGTGTCTGCAATGGAATGACCTCCGGCCAGAATGCCCCCTGCCTCGGCTACCTTTTCGGCTCCGCCGCGCAGGATCTCGCCCAAAACGTTCAGGTCCATATTTTCCGGGAAACACACCAGATTGAGGGCAGTTTTCACCTCGCCACCCATGGCATACACGTCGCTCAGGGCGTTGGCCGCTGCGATCTGCCCGAAGGTATAGGGGTCATCCACCATGGGTGGGAAAAAGTCCACCGTCTGCACCAGGGCCAGATCTTCTGCAACGCGGTAGACGGCGGCATCATCCCGGCTGTCATACCCCACCAGCAGATTCGGGTCCTTTTCGCCGCGGGGCAACTTTTCCAGAATGCGGCTCAGCACACCGGCACCCAGCTTTGCCGTGCAGCCGCCCCCGGTACAGAATACGATTTTTTCATCCTTGCTCATGCACGTTCTCTCTCTTCAAATTGTGTCAGAACGCCGTTCACACGATAACGTTCCTGCAGAACACAGAGCGTCTGCTTCCCGAGCAGTTGGCGCTGCGGCGTATCTGCCTGATTGAGCACCGCATAAAAGGCCCTGCTGCCCACCCGTTTCCGGCCGCCCTGCTCACTTGCCAGCAGTTGAGCCAGAAGTTCCGGGGTCAGGCAGGCCTCCGGCGGAACGCCCAGCAGCATGCAGGCTTGTTCCAACCGGAAGCAGCATTCTTTCAAAGGGTGGCCCAGTGCGGAAAGCCCGGCCACCGCCAGTACGATGTCGCTTTGCGGCAGCAGAACAGGTTCCTGCTCCGCAGGGGCTTTGCACGGGAAATGCTTTGCACCGTCGGCTTCCAGAAACACGGCGTCTGCCTGTGCCATCCAGTGGGCAAGGTCTGCTTCCGGCGGTGCGGTCAACTTACCCTTGGGAGCCGGAGAACCCACCACGGCATAAGAGCCGCGGGCCCAGAGTTCCTGTATTTCGGCGTCAGTCTTTGCCCAGAGCCAGTTTTCCGGGCGCAGGATGTGGGTGGTAGTGGACACCAGCACCCGCCAACCTTTCTGCACGCAATGGCTGGCCATAGCATACAGCAGCGTTGTTTTTCCGCCGCCGCCCACCAGCGAGACCACATGGCCTTTTTCCGCCAGAAACGGAAACTGCTGTTCCACGATCATTTGTGGTTTTCAGCGGCGGCCATGGCAATCTGCTCCGGAGTAATGGGCAGCTCATAGAAACGGGTGCCGATGGCGTTGTAAATGGCGTCTGAAATGGCCGGCAGCGGCGTGTTGATGACCACCTCACCGATGGATTTTGCACCAAACGGGCCGTTTGGCTCATAGCTGTTCTCAAACTCCACGTTGATTTTTCCGATGTCGATGCGGGTGGGGATCTTGTACTGGAACAGCGAGTTCTCTTCCGGGCAGCCCTTCCGGTCATAGGTAACATTCTCGGTCAGCGTCATACCGATGCCCTGCAGCAGGCCACCTTCCGCCTGCACACGGGTCAGGTTGGGGTTGATGGGCGTACCGCAGTCCACGCAGGCGTCAAATTCCAGCACCTTGACCTCGCCGGTCTCGGTGTCCACTTCCACTTCTGCGGCACCCACCATGTACGGCGGCGGCGACAGGGGCGAGGAATGGGTCTCGGTGGCTTCCAGCGGGACCATATGGCCGAACTGAGACGCATAGGCGATCTCGGATAGGGTCTTTTTCGTTTCCGGGGCGGCGCTTTCAAACACTTCTTTGCCGTCAAACTCCACAGCATCTGCCGGGCAGCCCAGCAGCTCGGCACCCAGCTTGCAGATCTGTTCCCGCAGCTTCATGGCACACTTCTCAGTGGCCTTGCCGGTAACGTAGGTGGTACTGGATGCATAGGAACCGGAGTCATAGGGAGAGGTATCGGTGTCGGCACCAAATACCGCAATGTTGTCCAGCGGGCAGTCCAGCACTTCGGCGGCGATCTGCGCCAGCGTGGTGTCACAGCCGGTGCCCATATCCGCTGCACCGATGATCAGCGAGTAGAATCCATCATCGTTCAGCTTGAGGGTCGCACTGCCCACGTCCATGCCGGAAATACCGGAGCCCTGCATGGCCATGCCCATGCCGACGGCGCGCACCTTGCCGTTGCCCAGATCACGGGCCGGGTATTTGTGCTCCCAGTCGATCATCTCCCGCACCTTGACAAGACAGCGGTCCAGCGCACAGCTGGTGTTCACGGCACCGTAGTAGGCAGGCATCACATCGCCCTCCTGCACCGTGTTCTTCAGGCGCAGGGCAAAGGGGTCCATGTTCAGCTTGTGGGCCAGCTCGTTCACGGCAGATTCCACAGCAAACAGGCCCTGAGTCGCACCGTAGCCGCGGTAGGCACCGGCAGACATGTGGTTGGTATACACCACATCGCTGACAAAGCGGAACGCTTCGGCCTTACCGTACAGCGGGATGGATTTGTGGCCGGACAGGCCCACGGTCGTGGGGCCGTGCTCGCCATAGGCACCGGTGTTGGACAGCGTGTACAGGTCGATGCCCTTCACGATGCCATCCTTCGTGGCACCCAGCCGGACATGCATCTCCATTTCGTGACGCGGAGAGGAGGCCGTCTGGCTTTCCACCCGGCTGAAAATGATCTTGGAGGGCTTTTTGGTTTTCCAGGTCACAAAGGCGGGGTATACCTCGCTGACCGCTGTCTGCTTGGCACCAAAGCCGCCGCCGATGCGGGGCTTGGCAACACGCACCATGGATGTGGGGATGTGCAGGGCATTGGCGATGTTGCGCCGCGCATGGAACACGATCTGGGTGGAGCTGAGCACGTTCAGCCGCCCATAAGTGTCAATGGAACAATAGGTGCGGAAGGTCTCCATCATAGCCTGCTGGCAGGCTTTGGTGTGGTAAACATGGTCGATCACCACATCGCACCCCGCCAGCACTGCGTCGATGTCTCCGGAGCCGCACTCATCGTGGGCACACAGGTTGCGCTTGTTGTCGGCCCCTACCGGGCACAGGGCCTCCCAGTTGTCCTCCGGGTGCACCAGAACCGGGTTGTCCTTGGCGGTGTGGAAGTCCAGCACCGGTTCCAGCACCTCATAGTCCACCTTGATGAGCTTCAGCGCTTTGTCCACGCATTTTTCGTCCTTACCGGCCACGATGGCCACCACATCACCCACAAAACGGACGTGGCGGTCGATGACCAGTCGGTCACGGGGGCTTGCCTCCGGGAAGGTCTGGCCCGCCTGGGTGTAGCGGGGCGCATCCTGCGGCACATCCTCCCAGGTGAAGATGGCTTCAATGCCGGGCACCTTCTTGGCCACGGTCGTGTTGATCGTCCGGACCATGGCGTTTGCATGAGGCGAGCGCAGCAGCTTGACGATCAGGCAGTCCTGCGGGATCACATCATCCATATAGACCGGCTGGCCGGTGACCAGCTGCATGGCGTCCTTTTTGCGGAACGGTTTGTTGACCGTGTTCATTCAGCAGCCGCCTCCTTCTGTTTCTTCCAGTCCAGAAAATTCAGGATGCCGCGCAGCTGGCCTTCATAGCCGGAGCAGCGGCAGAGATTGCCGGAAAGATATTCTTTGATTTCTTCGGCAGACGGGTATGGATTTTCCCGGAACAGCGCCAGAGCATTCATGATAAAGCCCGGGTTGCAGAAGCCGCACTGCTCTGCGCCCTGATCGGCGATGAAGGCACCGAATTCGGCAGCTTCTTCCTGCAGGCCCTCCAGCGTGGTCACCTTGTGACCGTCGGCGCGGGCGGCCAGCACTGAGCAGGACAGCACCGGCTTGTCATCCAGAAAGACCGTGCACAAGCCGCAGTTGGAAGTTTCGCAGCCGCGTTTGACGCTCAGGCATCCATGTCTGCGCACAAAGTCGATGAGCAGCGTATCGGGAGCCACATCGTCCGAGACGCGCACTCCGTTCAGCATCAGATTGATCTGCATTTAGGTTTCCTCCTGTCCGGCGCGGTTTTCCAGTTCTTCGGCTGCACGCCGCACCAGCACACCAGTCAGGTGGCGGCGGTATTCGGCGCTGCCGCGCATGTTGGAACCGGTGACCACCTGTTGTTGGATGGTTTCGGCCAGCTGCTGCGCCGGAGCTGCCGGTTCTTCATACAGCACAGCCTTGAGCGGGCGGGCACCCACCGCAAACCGGTAGCTGTCATCCTGCAGCCGGGCAGCGGCACAGGTGAGCACCGGAATGTCGGTCTGGCTGTTGCGCACCGACTGGTAGCAGTAATCGGCCGCTTCTTTCCGGACCAGCAGACGCACCACGATGTCCCGATCGTAGGGACGCTCGGCATACTCCCGCAGCGGCACGATGCCGCCCTTATACAGCTCCACCGAGCAGTCCATGGCCAGGAACAGGGTCAGCACATCTGAAAAGCCAAACCGGCTGTAGATGCTGCCGCCGACGGTGGCCAGGTTGCGCAGCTGCACGCCCACGATGTGGCGCAGCGCTTCACGGACGGCTCCGTGGGTAAAGGCTTCCAGTCCGGGGTGGGTCTCCAGCTGGCGCAGGGTGACCATCGCCCCAATGGAAAAGCCCACATCCGTTTCCTCGATCGTGTCCAGCCCCAGGCCGGACAGGTCGATGGCTGTGCCGACATTGATGGTCTCCATCTTGAGCCAGATCATGCCGCCCAGGATGCGGTTGGCCTTTTTCTGGTTGAGCTGCCAAGCTTCTTCCAGACTTTCGGCCCGTTTGTATTCTCGGATCGTCATCATATGCAGGTCCCTTTCTTTTTTATCCTTGCTGTTTCTATTTTAACACAGACACAGATTGCGTTTCAATCGGCGATTGCGCTATAATGGAAAAAATCCCATCGGAAAGCGCAGGTCTTTTTTATGCAAATGCATGCTTCTACGGGGTGTGTGCTCATGGCCTCTGGTCTGAGTACCCGCTTTGGCTCCAACAAGCTTCTGGCACCGTTTGACGGTCAGCCCCTGCTGTACCGGGCCTTTGCCGCCACCGACACGCCGCAGCTGTCGGCACGCATCGTGGTGACCCGCTCGGCGCAGGTGCAGGCGCTGTGCAAAGCACAGGGGGTGCCGGTGCTCCTGCATGCACTGCCCGGCCGGAACGATACCGTGCGGCTGGGACTTTCGGCGCTGCTGGCACAGCATCCGGAACTGACCGGGTGCATGTTTCTGCCCGGTGACCAGCCCCTACTGCGCCGGGCTACGGTGGACCAGCTGCTGACGGCCTTTGCACAGACGCAAAAAGAAACAGAACGGGTGATCTTCCGTCTGGGTGCCCCGGCCGGAAACGGCCCGGACCCCCTTGTGGGAAGCCCCGTTCTGTTCAGCAACGGCTTTTTCCCGGAGCTGCTCACCCTGCCGGAGAGCAAGGGCGGCAGCGTCCTGCTGCACAAGTACCCGACGCTGGTGCATATCGCCTGTATCGCACAGCCGGAAGAGCTGGCCGACACCGATACGCCCGCCGCACTGGCGCAGCTGGAAGCGCTTGTCCGGGAAAAGGGATAAGATTTACTCTGCCTGATCGTTCTTGGGCAGCAGGACGTTCAGCAGGATGGCTACGAAGGCAGCCGGAACAATACCGGACTCACCGCAGATCAGCTGGAATGCATGGGGCGTATTGGCCAGGATGCCGCTGTTGGCACCCATGCCGTAGCCTACACCCAGCGCCACCGACACGATGGTCAGCTGGCGCGGGGTCATCTTTTCCTTGGTGATCAGCTGGATGCCGCTGACCACGATGGAAGAGAACATCATCACGGCTGCGCCGCCCAGAACGGCCTGCGGCATGATGGAGATCAGGGCGCCCAGCTTGGGGATCAGGCCGCACAGGATCAGGAACACGGCACCGGAGGCCAGGGCCATGCGGTTGACCACCTTGGTCATGGCCACCAGACCCACATTCTGGCTGAAAGAGGTATTGGGCAGCACGCCGAACAGTGCCGCAAAGGTGGAGCCGAGGCCGTCGCAGATGACACCGCCGGACAGCTCCTTGTCAGAGGGCTCACGGCTCATGCCGCCCTCCATAACGCCGGAGATATCGCCTACGGTCTCCACAGCGGTGACGACGAACATGATCAGCACCGGCAGGATGGCACGCATATCAAACACGATCTTGACCGGGACCAGTTTGGGGATGGCAAACCAGGAAGCCTGTGCCACCTTGTCCCAGTTGAGCACCCAGGCCTTGGTGTACTCCACGCCGTCGGCGGTGACACCGGTGGTGGGCAGCACAAAGCCCATGACAAAGGCTGCCACATAACCGGCCAGAATGCCGATGAGTATGGCGGAAGAGCTGAGGAAGCCGGTGGTCCAGTGCTTGAAGATCAGGATGACCACCAGCACGAACAGGGCCAGCAGCAGGTTTTCCACCGAGCCGAAGTCCTTGGCGCTGTTGCCGCCGCCAAAGGAATTGATGCCCACCGAGATCAGCGACAGACCGATGGACAGCACCACGGTACCGGTGACCACAGGCGGAAAGAACTTGCGCAGAGGCTTGAGGAAGAAGCCCAGCACACTTTCAAAGATGCCGCCGATGATGGAAGCGCCCATGATGGCACCATAGGCCAGCACACCGCCTCCCATGCTGCCGACAACGCTGTTGAACACGCCGATAAAACCGGAGCTGGTACCCATGATGATGGGCACGCCGCCGCCCACGGGGCCGACCGTGAACAGCTGCACCAGGGTGACCACACCGGCCACGAACATGGCACTCTGCAGCAGGGTGACCTGCAGGTCTGCAAACTCACCACCTGCAATGCCGCAGGCACTGGTGATGATCAGCAGCGGGGTCAGGTTGCCCACGAACATAGCGCAGACGTGCTGCAGACCCAGGGGGATGGCCTGCTTCAGCGACATTTTACCGTCAAACTGATACGCAGCTTCTTCCAGCTTAACTTCCTTCAAACGTTCCACTCTCCTCAATCGTTGAATGTTTTTGATGTTTTCATTGCTTTGCAAAAAGCGGATTCATTATAGCAAAAATGAAAAATGTTGTAAATTAAGTATGACTTTTCCGTGAATGGCTGCAACATTGCCCGATGACCGTTTCCGGGTCGGAGACAGCAAAAAAGCAGCGGTTTTCCGCGCACGCTTCCACCCGGAATGGACTGGTTTCGCGCAGAATCCCCTGCTTTTTTCTAGAGTTTTTTCAGTTTTTGTGCGATACAGAGATTTTACAATTTCTTTGTCCGCACATCAGGCTTCCTCGCCCACATAGGTGAACCGTCGCTGGGTCTTGCCGTCGCGGGTAACCATCTCGTTCCACATGGAGGCGGGCCGCACCCACAGACTGTGCTCCCCGTACAGCTGCCGGTAGACCACATATTCCTCCTCGGTCTCGCTGTGGCGGGCCACACCCAGCACCTCATATTCTTTGCCTTTGAAATGCCGGTAACGCCCCGGCCGGATCTCTTCGCTCATCGTTTTTTCTCCTTTTACCGACTGGCTAAGCCGTAATCCCGCAGGCAGTGCCGGATGCCCTGCTGTGTGGTATCAAAGCGGATGCCGGCCTTTTCCAACTTTTTGCCGTCCATGACCAGATTGCGCGGCCAGTCGGCGGCTTCAATCTGCACCGCAATGTCCAGCTCCTGCGCGAACTGCTGTGCCGTGTGCACCATATTTTCCGTATTGGAGCTGCCAAAGTTGTACACGCCGCCGGGCAGGCTCAGTGCCGGAGCAAGGTTTGCGATCACCTGTCGGACATAGGTCACGCCCCGGCAGTCGTTGGCCGAAAAGGTCACCGACGTCCCATGCAGGGCGGCGCGCAAAAGGTTCAGCGGCAGGTTGCCCCGGATGGGCAGCCCGTAGCCCGGCAGGTCATACATCCAGCTGGCCCGCAGCAGCACAGCGTCCGGGCAGAGTTCCAGCACGCGCTGTTCCATTTCCAGTTTGCAGCGGCCATATACATTGGTCGGCTGCAGAGGCAATGTCTCCGGCAGCGGCCCGGGCTGCGTGATTCCGGCATAGACCTGATCTGAACTGAACGCCAGCAGCTTTGCGCCGGATGCGCAGGCAGCTTTTGCCACCCAGACCGGCAGCTCCACGTTGGCACGATGGGCTTCCTCCGGGTGCTGTGCGCAATAGCCGGTGTCCGACAGAGCCGCCGCGTGCACAATGGCCGCAGGCTGTAGTTTCTGAATGGTCTCGGTCACTTCTGCCTCCCCGGCTGCTGCCAGAAAGCCGCGGGGCAGGCTGCAAAGCTCCGCATCCCCCAGCCCCTGCTGCAGGATGCGTGCGCCCAGAAAGCCGCTGCCGCCTGTGATGAGAATGCGTTTCATCGGTACTATCTCCCTCCCTGGTTTGCTGTCAGTATAGCACATTTTGTGCAGTAAGAAAAGCAACTGCGCCCCAAAGCGAAAGCTTCAGAGCGCAGTTGCATTTTTTCAGAGGAAGAATTCCAGCACAAAGACCACAGCGCAGCAGGCCACAGCCACCTGGAACAGGCTTGCACCGCACCAGGCCGCTGCAATGCCGATCACCAGCGCCACAGCACCGGCCACCGGGCTCTGGGTGGCCTGCACGATGGCCGGGAAGGTCATGACGGCCAGCGTGACATAGGGCACATAGTACAGGAACGACTGAACGAACCGGTTCTTGATGGGTTTGCGGATCAGAGTAAGCGGCAGGATGCGGATCGCATACGACACCAGTGCCATGACCGCAATGTAAATGTAGTTGTTATGCGTCATGTTCCGCCTCCTGATCCTTGACCGGGAACAGCACCGCAGCCGCACTGGAAATAAGTACGGTGAGCAGGATGGTCCGGGTGCCGTCCGAAAGTGCCGAGATACCTGGCAGATAGTTGCAGGCAAAGCTCAGCACAAAACTGATGGCCACCAGCATGGCCACCACCTTATCCTTGCGGGCAGGCGGGATGATGATGGCAAGGAACATGCCGTACAGCGCAACGCTCAGGGCGCTGACCGCACGCAGCGGCAGCAGGTTGCCGGCAACGATGCCCAATGCCGTGCCGGATGCCCACGCCGGGGCTGCCAGCAGGATGGCACCGTAAGTATAGCAGGGGTTCAGGCTGCCGGGCCGTGCAATGGTGATGCCGAACAGCTCGTCCGTTACGTCGTAACCGATGACCAGCCGATGCCAGAAGGGTGTACCCGGCGCAAACCGCTGAGCCAGCGCGCAGCTCATGAGCAGATAGCGTGCATTGGCGATGAGGGTGATCACGGCCACCTGAAAATAGCTGGCACCGCTCATAATAAGCGCAAAGGCAGCGTATTCACCGGCCGATGCGTTGTTCAGCAGACTGGCCAGAAACCCCTGAAACGGGGTAAAACCCGCCTTGCGGGCTGCAATGCCCAGCGAGAAAGAGACGGCAAAATAGCCCAGTGCGATGGGCACGCCATCCCGGATGCCCTCACAAAACACCTTTCGGCTGAAGGCCCACACAGGCTTCTGCTCCCGGATGATGTCCGCATCCAGAAGCGAATTGCTTGTTTCCATGTTGAAATTGCTCCTTTCCTGTTCCAAACATTGTCTATTATACTCCACCGCCGGGCCGGAGAAAAGGGCCTTGTAACATTTTTTGTGATAAAAACGCTCAAAAATTTTTATGGCAGACATAAGATTTCGTTTGGCCGGATCGCTTGTTCGGGCATACAAAAAGCACAGGCACCACTCCGGAAAGAGCAATGTCTGTGCTTTGGGGGTCAGAGGCCCGGCACCAGAAAATGCTGTGCCTGCGTCAGCACCCGGGTGTCGGGGTCCAGTCCGTTGGCCGTCAGCATCTGGGCCGGCGGCACATGGAATCGCCGCGCGACATCAAACAGCGCCTCCCCTTCCTGTGCATAGTAAATGCGCAAGGTGATCTCCGGGTCGGCAGGGGTCATGGCTTCGCCCAGCGAAATGCTGCCAATGCCCTGGCGGGTACTGCGTCCCAGGATGGCACCCTCAGCCCGGGCGGTGATGGTTACGGTAAGGGTTCCGCCGGTGCAGGTACACTGTACGCTGTCGGTACTCAGCCAGCATTCCGGCTGCAGCTGCATCCCGGCGGGCACCTCGGCCGGGATGGGCACGGAAAGCTCCAGCGTTTTTTCGTAGCTGTCCAGCTCTCCCAGGCTGTTCTCCGCAAAGGCGGTGGCCGTGGCGCGGGCTGTCAGCGCCCAGCCGCCGCCCTGCCCACTCTGCTGCGAGATGCTGATAGGCCCATACGATACAAAACAGGCACGCAGCTGTGCCCCGGCATCCGGCAGCGGGCCGGAACCGGAAACCGTCGTGGTTGCATTCAGCATGCAGACCAGTTCTTCGGCCGCCAGCTCCTGTGGGACAAGCTCCGTTTCAAACCGGGTGGAAAAGGCATCCGCCGCATATTGCAGCTGGTAGCTGCGCCAAGCCCGCAAATGCAGCATCAGGCTGGCCGACAGGGTGCCCGCCGCGTCCGGCTGCCCTTCCGTCAGGGAGAAGCCTACCGGCTCCACCACGCAAAGACACTTGCAGTCCTCGGTCAGGCCGTCCACATCCAGCACCTGCTGGAACGGCAGAGTCGTGCTCAGGCTCTGCAATTCGGTTTCTTGCTCGGCACGCCAGGCACACTGCACCCGTACTTCGCCCTTGACCACCGCTTTGCCGGACAGTAGCCGTACCTCCTGTGCAGTGGCTGTGCCTGCAATGTCCAGCACCGCCGCCGGCGGGCTGGGAAAAGCCAGCTCCCCTTCGGCCGAGATCAGCTTATCCAGCACCGCAATGCTGCGCACGCCCTGCAGGGTGTCCAGCTGCTGCTCAATGCCGCCATCGGCCAGTGCAGTGATCACCTCCGCTTTGTTCTGGGTGCGCACGGTCGCCACCAGTCCCACGGCGCCTCGCACCTCCATGCGGCGCGGGTTGACCACCCGGCTGTTGAGGTATTCGGTCTGACCCTCCACCACTGCCGTCCAGGCCGTAAAGTCAAACTCCGGAAGCTCCAACTGTTTTGTAAAGGGCAGTTTCTGTTCGGTCTGGCAGAGACCTGCACCCTCCTCGCCCTGATAATAGACCGTACAGCGCAGATAACCCTCCAGTGTCAGCCTGCCCGGCTGCAGCTGCTTTTGCAGGATGACCGGCTTTGCAAAGCATTTGACCAGTTTGAACACCGGCGGCAGATAGTCCGAGACCAGGATCTCGGTCTCCAGCGGGAGCTCTGCCTTGACGGTGCACACCGTGCCCGCCTGCGGCATCGTGTCCCGAAAGATCTTCAGTTCCATGCAAGATGCTCCTTTCCCTGTCCGCTTCTACCACACGGTATGCGGCCGGGCCGGGAGATATGCAGCAAAAAACTCCCGCCGGGGCCTGCCCGACGGGAGCTTTGCTTGACTTGCGCTTATTCCTGCGTGTTGCTGCGGATGCCAAACAGTCTGCGCAGCACACCGCGCAGCAGTCTGGGGCTTTTGAGCACGATCACCTGCATCCCGATCCCCACCTTTCCGTCTGATACCACACTATAAGCAGTTTGCAGCCGGAATGTTCCGGAATTGCCGGAAAAGGATCAGTCCGCCACCGTTTCCACGATGACCAGTGCCCCTTCGCGAGTGGACACCGTGATGCAGTCGGAGCCTTCGGCGTATTCGTTGCTGACACCCAGCGGGTAGCCTGCGGTCAGCTCTGCATCGGTGAGTTCGTAATAGGAACCCTGCTCGCAGACGCCCTCTGCACGGCCTTCCATGGGGAACGCCGAGAAATAGAAGTAATCCTCTTTGGGGTAGCGGCGCGTCTCGCCGGGCATCACAAAGGTGATACGGCTGCGCTCGTCCTGCAGGGTGGCACGCACGCCGCGCTTCTCCAGGCCGAGGCCGGTGCACAGGTTGGCAAGGGTATGCTCCAGCCGCCTGCCGCCGAGACCCCCCAGCAGAAGCACCTCGTCAAAGCCCTTCTGCACGGCCAGCTTTGCCGCGTATTCCGTATCGGTATCGTCCTTGACATGGGGCAGAACTACGATCTCGTCGTCCTCCTGCTGCGGGCAGGGTGCCGTGTCGAAGTCGCCCACGATCACATGGGGCTTGCAGTGCAGGGGCGCGCAGTTGCGGTAGCCTGCATCGCAGGCGATGATAAAATCATCTTCCCGCAGCAGACCGGCCAGCGCCGGAGAGACCGGGCAGGCCGAAAGGATCACACACCGTGCCATAAACAAACCTTCCTTGCTTTTTAAAATTTGGGGCGCTGCCAGTCCTTGACGTCCTTGACCTCATCGTACATGGCGCAGTAGCTGTCGTACCGGGTCTGGGAGAGCTTGCCCTCGGCAAGAGCCTGCCGCACAGCGCATCCCTTCTCGGTCCGGTGGGAGCAGCCGGTGAACTGGCATTGCCCCAGATAGGGCCCGAACTCCGGGAAGGCGTGCTCCAGATTTTCCTTAGGGATAAAGCCTGCCCGGTTTGCTTCCAGGCTGGCAAAGCCCGGCGTGTCGGCAATTCGGCCGCCAAAGGCTTCAAAAATAGTCACTTCCCGGGTGGTGTGGCGGCCGCGGCCCAGCTTCTGGCTGATGGCGCTGGTCTCCCGGGCAGCATCCGGCAGCAATGCGTTGAGCAGCGTGGACTTGCCCACACCGGAGTTGCCGCAGAACGCGCACAGCCGTCCGCTGATCCACTGTTTGACCTCGTCCAGCCCGGCTCCGCTGCCGTAGTCGATGCGGATGAACGGCAGGGTAGATTTTTCATACGCACTGCGCAGGAATTCTGCCTCCGCCAGATCGCTCTTGGTGCACACGATCACCGGCTGCACGCCCTTGTCCACTGCAATGGCGGACAGCTTGTCCAGCACCAAGGTGCTGGGGGTAGGCTGGGTGGTGCTGGCCACCAGAAACAGAACGTCCAGGTTTGCCACCGGCGGCCGCACGAATACGTTCTTGCGCGGGGCGATCTGTGCAATGACCGAAGCACCGTTCTCGGTTTCCAGCGTTACCTCATCCCCGGCCACCGGGGTGATCTTCTGCTTGCGAAAAATGCCGCGGGGCTTGCATTCCACGATGCTATCCGGCGTTTTAACGTAGTAAAAACCGCCGATGCCTTTTACGATATAACCGTTCATGCCTGCCTCCGTCAGCCCAACAGCGAAGCCCACCAGTCGGCAAGGCCGGAGCCTTCGCTGCTGGAAGCGGATTCACCGGTCTCGGTGCTGGAAGAAGAGCCGGAAGAGGAGCTGCTGTCACCGCCCCACAGGCTGCCCCACCAGTCGCTGCCGCTGTCGCTGGGTGCTTCCGGCTCCACCGGCGCGGGCTCCGGGCCTGCGCTCACGGTGATGTTCACGCGGCCGTTCAGCTTGGCGGTGGAACCGGCCGCCGGGTTCTGCCCGATGACCGTGCCCACCGGCTGGTCGCTGTATTGGTCGGTCTGGCTGCCCAGGCCCAGATGGTTCTGCACCAGCAGGGTGCGGGCATCGTCCACGCTCATGCCGGACAGTGACGGTACCTTGGTGGTGGTGGCCACCTGCGGGCGGCTGACATAGATCACCACCGTGGAGCCGGATTCTACCTGGGTGCCGGCTGCCGGGTCGGTGCGGATCACGGCGCCGGAGGCCACGGAGGTGTCCACGGCCTGGGTCACCAGCACAGAAACGCCCAGGCTTTTGAGCTGCTGCTCGGCGTCGGCCTGCACATAGTTGGTCAGGTCCGGCACGGTGACATACTGGGTGCCCAGGCTGACGGTCAGGGTCACGCCCTGGCCCTCACGCACGGTGCGGCCGGACACCGGCGACTGTTTGTAGATATAACCGGCCGCATAGTTGCTGTTGTATTCCTGCTCCCAGGTCACGCTGATCTGGCCGGAAGCCACCTGCTCGGTGGCCTGGGCTTCCTCCTGGGTCATGCCGATGTAATCGTTCAGGGTGATATCGGCCTTGTTGTTCATCAGGTTGGACGAGTCGTTCAGGATCAGCCAGCACAGGGCCAAACAGGCCAGTGCAAAAGCGATCGTGATGCCGAACAGGACCGGCAGAAAAATGGTGCGCCGCTTGCGCTTTGCCTTTTTGCCGCGCGGGGCAGCCGACTCGTTCGGATGGTTCTGGCGGGCAGCTTTGTTCTGATTCATCGTACGTTTCACCACCTTTTCGGGTGCATCCTCTGTGATATATTGATACTCGAACATGACGGACGGGTTCTGCACATAGGTGTCCAGCGCGTCCAGCATTTCACGGGCCGAAGCATACCGGTTCTGCGGCAGCTTCGCCATGGCTTTTTCGGTGATCTCCACCAGTGCGGCAGGCACCTGCGGAGCGATCTCGTGCAGGGATTTCGGCTGATCCGAGATCTGCTTGATGGCCACCTCCACGGCGTCCTCTGCATCAAACGGCAGCTGACCGGAGAGCATCTCGTACATCATGACGCCCACCGAGTAAATATCGCTGGTGCAGTCGGTCTCATCGCCCTTGGCCTGCTCCGGGCTGATATAGTGCACACTGCCCATGGTCTTGCCGCTGAGCAGCTGGTTTTCGGCCCGGGAGATGCGCGCGATGCCAAAGTCCATCATGCGGAGCTGGCCGTTGTCCAGCAGCATGATGTTCTGGGGCTTGATGTCCCGGTGCACCACACCGTTGGCGTGGGCGTGCTCCAGCGCCTTGAGGATCTGGGAAATAAAGTGCACGGTCTCCCGGCTGGTGAGTTTGCCGCCCCGCTCGTTGAGGTATTCCCGCAGGGTCATACCGTCCACATATTCCATAACGATATACTGCAGCTGGTCGTTGACCGAAACGTCGTATACCTTGACGATGTTGGGGTGGTTGAGCAGCGAAATGGCCTTGGATTCGTTCTTGAACCGGCGCACAAGCTCCGGGTCGTGGGTGTACTCCTGCCGGAGCACTTTCACCGCCACCACAGTACCGGCGGGCACCGGGCCGTTGCGGCCCAGCATAACCGCCTTGTACACGTTGGCCATGCCGCCGGAGCCGATGAGTTCCTTGACTTCATACAGCCCATCCAGCTTTTTGCCGATCAGGTTATCCATGGTGCACCTCCAGCGGCTCCACGCCCAGCAGCAAGGCCGTGATGTTGTCCTTGCCGCCGTTCTCGTTGGCTGCCCGGATCAGCAGATCCGGCAGGTCGTAGAAGCTGCCAGTACGCAGCAGCTGTTCCAGCTGAGGCCGGGGTACCGCGTTGGTCAGGCCGTCGGAGCACAGCAGCAGAATGTCGCCCGGCTGTACGGCCAAACTGGTGAACTCCGGGTCCAGGCGGTAATCCACGCCCAGCGCCCGGGTGATGATGTTCTTCTGGGGGTGATGCTCGGCTTCCTCCACGGTGATGGTGCCGCAGTCCACCAGCTCCTGCACATAGGAGTGGTCGTGGGTGAGCTGCGCGAGGCTGCCGTCCCGGAACAGATAGGCACGGGAGTCGCCTGCGTGGCACAGATAGGCTTTGCCGGAGCGCACCAGTGCGCACACCGCCGTGGTGCCCATACCGGCCAGAGACTCTTCCCGGATGGACTTCTGGAACACAAAGCGGTTGGCGCTGACCAGCGTCCGTTTGAGAAAGAGCTCTTCCTCTCCGGGCAGGCACTTGTTGTAGTGCTCCTGAAAACAGCGCTCGATCACATCGCATGCGCTCTGGGACGCTTCCCTGCCGCCGCGTGCGCCGCCCATGCCGTCGCACACCAGGGCCCAAGCCGCATCCCCGGGCAGCTGCCCAGCACGGTAATCGTCCTGATTGTCCTGCCGGACAAGCCCGACGTCCGTTTTTCCTGCAAGTTTCATAGGCTTCTCCCTCTGTTATGCCTTCCCGTTCATTTCATCGCGGCGCAGCTGGCCGCAGGCGGCGCTGATCTCGCTGCCCAGACGGCGGCGGACCGTAGCGTTGACGCCCAGACTTTCCAGCTTCTGCTGGAAACGGCGCACATTGGCCGCATCGGTCGCGGAGTAGGGGCTGCCGTCCACGGGGTTGATGGGGATCAGGTTGACGTGAGCACCCATGCCACGGATCAGGTCCGCCAGCTGCTTTGCACAGGTGTCGGAGTCGTTGACGCCGCGCACCATGGAGTATTCAAAGCTGACGCGGCGTCCGGTGGTGTCCTGATAGCGTCGCACGGTCTGGATCAGCTGCTCCACCGGGTAGGCGTCGTTGACCGGCATCATGCTGCTGCGGATCTGGTTGTTGGGGGCGTGCAGCGACACCGACAGGGTGAGCTGCAGCTTCTTTTCGGCCAACATGTCGATCTTGGGCACCAGGCCGCAAGTGGACAGGCTGATGTTGCGCATGCCGATGTTGACGCCCTCCGGCGAGGTGATGTTTTCCAGAAAACGCATCACTTCGTCAAAATTGTCCAGTGGCTCGCCGATGCCCATGAGCACGATGTGGGAAATGCGCTCCCCGATGTCCTTCTGGGCGGTGTAGATCTCGGAGCAGATCTCACCGGCTTCCAGGTTGCGCACACGCCCGGCCTGGGTGGATGCGCAGAAGCGGCAGCCCATGCGGCAGCCTACCTGAGTGGACACGCACACCGTGTTGCCGTAGTGGTAGCGCATGACCACCGTTTCGATGCAGTTGCCGTCGGCCATGCGCAGCAGATACTTCACGGTGCCGTCCTTTGCTTCCTGACGGCGCTCGATCTGCGGGGCAGCGATGTAGAAGGTTTCTTCCAGTTTGGCCAGCAGGGTCTTGGGCTGGTCGGTCATGGCCGAAAACTCGGTGACCAGTTTCTGGTGCACCCAGTGGAAGATCTGCTTGGCCCGGAAGCCCGGCTGCCCCAGCGCCTTGAGCTCAGCGGAAAGCTCCGCCAGCGTCAGCGAAGAAATACAGCGTTTTTGTTCCATTGTGTTCTCCTATTGATCAATACGAACCAGTACACGGCGGCATTGCACCTCTCAGCGCGTTTTTTGCAGCGCACAGAGGAAAAAGCCGTCCATGCCGGTGCGGGTGGGCACCGAGAGCGCCCCGTATTCGGTTGCCGTCATACCTGCCGGGAAGGCCACGGCAGGCTCTGCCACGCAGAACTCCGGGTGCCGCTGCAGGAATGCGCGGATCTGCAGCTGGTTTTCTTCCGGCTCGATGGTGCAGGTAGAGTAGACCAGCCGCCCGCCGGCCTTGAGCAGCCGGGCCGCTGTATCCAGAATGGCCGCCTGGGTGGCCAATAATTCAGCCTGCCGGGCCGGGTCCAGCTTTTTATAGCGCAGGTCCGGCTTTTTTGCCAGAATACCCAGACCGCTGCAGGGCACATCCGCCAGAATGCGGTCGGCCTGCGGCAGGGCCGGGTTTGTCTGCGTTGCGTCATTGCACAGGGTTTTCACGTTGGTAAAGCCCATCCGTTCCACGGCGGTGCGGATGAGCTGTACGCGGTTCTCCGCCGCGTCGCAGCTGTACAGCGTGCCGGTATTCTGCATTTCCTCGGCCAGCAGCAGGGTCTTGCCGCCGGGCGCGGCGCACAGGTCCAGCACGGTCTCACCGGGTTTTGCCTCCACACAAAGGGCCGCCAGCTGGCTGGCCTGCCCCTCCACATGGTAATATCCCTGCCGGAACAGTTCCTGGTCGGCGGGGCTGCCCTCGAATCGGGCCAACACACTGCCGGGCACTACGCCCTGCCGCACCTCCCGCACACCGAGTGCAGTGAGCTTTTCGCACAGCGCAGCGGCGTCCGCTTTGAGCGGGTTTGCCCGCAGGCTGGTCAGGCCGCCGTCTGCCTTGTAGGTGAGGATGTTCCGTGCTTCGTCTGGGTAGTTCTTGTGCAGGAATTCTGCCACATCCCGCCCGGCCGAGCCCAGCACCATCAGGCGCTCTATATCATCCCTGAACACTGCTGTGTCCAGATCATAGGTACAGGCGCGGCGCAGCACAGCGTTGACCAGCCCCGATGCACTGGATTTTTTAAAGCTCCGGGTCAGCTTGACCGCCTCATTGACGGCAGCCGACACCGGCACCTGCATATAGCGGGCCTGTGCCAGCGCAGCACGCAAGATCTCGCGCACCGGGGCATCCAGCTTTGCCAGACCCTTGGGCAGAAACTGTTCCAAAATATAGTCCAGTGTGCCCCGGTGTTCCAGCACTGTGTAAAAAATGGCACTGGCAAAGGCCTTGTCGCGGCCTTCCAGCTTCTGGCGCTTGAGTTCGGCGTCCAGGATCAGGTTGGAAAAGCCGTCCTGCTCCTGCCGCACCAGCGCGGCGACCGCCGCCGCCCGCGGATTGGCCGCCATCAGAGGACGTCCCCCGTTTTCAGGCGCAGACCGGCCGCAAAGGAGGTGCCATCCATGGGCTTTTTGCCTTCCGGCACCACCTGCAGCAGCTGGATGCCGCCGTCAGCACAGGCCACGGTGAGGGGCTTTGTTGCCAGCACGGTGCCCGGGGCTTCCCCCTGAGAGGCGACCGCACGGCACTCCACCACCTTGACCTTTTTGCCGCCGGAGGTCACGAACCAAGCGCAGGGCCAGGGGTTCATGCCGCGCACCCAGTTGTGGATATGGGCGGCGGATTCGGTCAGGCGGAACTCCGCCATTTCCTTGTTCAGCATCGGGGCCAGCGTAGCGTTTGCATGGTCCTGGGGCTGCGGCGTCAGGGTCCCGGCAGCAATGGCCGGAACCACCTCGCACAGCACGCGGGCACCCACGGCCGTCACCCGGTCGAACAGCTCGCCGCTGGTCTCCTCCGGGCCGATGGCGATCTTCTCGCAGCGCAGCACGTCGCCGGTGTCCAGACCTTCGTCCATCTGCATGATGGACACGCCGGTCTCGGCATCACCGTTCAGCACCGACCACTGCACCGGAGCACTGCCGCGGTACTTCGGCAGCAGCGAGACGTGCAGGTTGATGCAGCCGTACTTCGGCAGCTCCAGCACCGACTTGGGCAGGATGCAGCCGTAAGCCACCACCACGATCAGTTCCGGGGCAAGGGCACGGATGTTGGCATCCTCGCTGCCGTCCCGCAGGGTGCGGGGCTGGAATACCGGGGTGCCGTGCTCCAATGCCACTTCCTTGACCGGCGGGGCCGTGAGCACCTGCTTGCGGCCCACAGGCTTGTCGCGCCGGGTGTATACCGCGCAGATGTCATGCCCGGCGGAATACAGGGCTTTCAGGCACTCGGCGGCAATGTCCGGCGTGCCCATGAACAGAATGCGCATCAGTTGTTTCCTTTCGCTTCACGGGCGGCTTTCTTGCCCTCTTCGGTGTCCTCGTAGAAATATTCGCTGGACTGCATGATGGTGATGCCGTCCAGATGGTCGTTCTCATGCTGGATGCAGCGGGCCAGCAGGTCCTCGGCTTCCAGTTCAAACCAGTTGCCGTGGCGGTCCTGTGCACGCACCTTGACGGCGGCGGGACGGGTCACCGCACCGTTGTGCCCCGGGAAGGACAGGCAGCCCTCATAGGCGGTCTCCTCATCCTCAGACACCGCTAGGATCTCGGGGTTCACAAAGTCGATGAACTTGTACTCGTAATCCTCCGGGATCTCTTCCGGTGCGTCGGTGGTGTCCCACACCACGAACAGGCGGCGCAGCATGCCCACCTGCGGGCCGGCCAGACCCACGCCGTCGGCGGCGATCATGGTCTCACGCATATCATCCAGCAGGGTGGCCAGACGATCGTCAAAGTTGGTAACGGGGCGGCAGACCTTGTTCAGGATGGGGTCGCCTTCTTTTACAATGTTGCGGATTGCCATAAATGGTACCTCCAATAATTATCAGATATCACCGTCCGAATGCAGGTCCACCACAACGGTGGCCTTGGACGGAAGTTTTTCCTGTTCATAACAGTCCAGCGTACTGCGCACAAGGTCGCGGAAGCGTCGGTCGTTGCGGCACTTGACGGTGAGCTTGTAGCGGTAACTGTCGTTGATCTTTTCAATGCTGCCCGGCGTAGGGCCCAGCACCCGCAAAGGCAGGTCGGGCTGTTTTGCCGCCTGCTGCCCCAGCAATGCCGAGAATCGGGCGGCGGCCTGGGCCACTTCGATTTCCTTTGGCCCGGCAAAGCCGATGACGCACAGCCCGCAGAAGGGCGGGTACAGGCCCAGTTTCCGGTACGCGATCTCCTGCTCGAAAAAGGCGTCGTAGTCCTGTGCGGCGGCAAGGTTGAGCACCGGGTTGTCGGGGTCGGTGGTCTGGATGATGGCAAAGCCGGGATCCTTTGCACGGCCGCTGCGGCCCACCACCTGCGTGATGAGGCTGAACACGTTCTCGTAGGCGCGGAAGCCCTGTGCGAACAGCAGCGAGTCGATGCCCAGCACGCCCACAAGGGTCACGTCCTCAAAATCGAGGCCCTTGGCCACCATCTGGGTGCCCACCATGATGTCGTACTCGTGGTTTGCAAACTTTGCCAGCAGTTTTTCGTGAGCGTCCTTGGCGGCGGTGGAGTCCTGATCCATGCGCAGCACCCGTGCTTCCGGAAACAGCTTTGCCAGCTCTTCCTCAGCTTTCTGGGTGCCGAAGCCCCGGTATTGCAGCTTGCCGCCGCAAGTCGGGCAGACCGTGGGCGGCGGGTCCATCTGGCTGCCGCAGTAGTGGCACAGCAGCTTGTGGGCTGACTTATGATACACCATGGGCACGCTGCACTTGGGGCATTTCAGTACCTCGCGGCAGTCCTCGCACTGGGCCATGGTCTGGTAGCCCCGGCGGTTCAAGAGCAAAATGGTCTGTTTTTTCGCCTCCAGATTGCGGCGGATGGCATCTTCCAGTGCAAGGCTGATCTCCCGCGGGTTGCCGGAGGCCAGCTCGGCCCGCATATCCACGATCTGCACCGTGGGCAGCGGATTGCCGCCGTAACGCTGGGTAAGCCGTACCAGCTGGGTGCGGCCGTTCCGGGCCGCGTAAAAGCTCTCGGTGCTGGGGGTGGCGCTGGCCAGCAGCAGCAGGGCGCCATTCTCGGCGGCACGCTGCCGGGCCACTTCATGGGCGGAGTAGCGGGGCGCCGACTCGGAACGGTAGGTGTGTTCCTGTTCCTCGTCCACGATGATCAGTCCGATGTTTTCCAGCGGTGAGAAGATCGCGCTGCGGGTGCCCACCACGATGTCGGCACCGCCGTCCTGGATCATCTGCCATTGCAGCAGACGTTCGGTGTGGTTGAGGGCCGAATGCTGCACCGCCACCCGACGGCCAAACTGCCGCTTGAGCCGCAGGATCATCTGCGGTGTCAGGCTGATCTCCGGCACCAGCACCAGCGCACGTTTGCCCAGCTCCAGACACCGGGCAATGAGCTTTAAGAATACCAGCGTTTTGCCGCTGCCGGTCACGCCATACAGCAGGGCCGAATGCGGGGCGGCGTCCTCCAGTTTCGGCAGCAGCGCGTCATAAGCGGTCTGCTGCTCCTGCGTGAGCACGATGGGCTCATTCTGCAACGGGATGGAGGCATACAGGTCGATGGATTTGTTCACCTTGGTGCATTCCAGCACGCCTTTGGTACAGAGATTGTCCAGCACGGCGCGGCTGATGCCCTTTTCTTCCAGCTCCGTCAGGGTGCGGGGGCCGCCGCCCAGCAGGGCCACGGCCGCCAGCTGTTTGGCGGTGGGCTTTGGCTTTTGCGGCAGGGTACCGGCCAACCGGTAGGAATTTTCTGTATGACGGACCAGCTGCTTTTGCAGCACGGGCGTGACTCCATCGGCCGCCACGGTGGGCTTGTACTGCGCCCCGTAGGGGATGACCGCCTTGACCGCCTCGTAATAGGTGCAGAAGGTGCGCTCCTTCAGAAAGTGCACCAGCCGCAGCAGCTCCGGGGTCAGACAGGCCGACGCCGGGGCCACGTCGAACAGGAACTTGAGCTTGGAATGTTCCGGCTCGGCGTCACAGGCCAGCACCACCCCCATGCGGGCGCGGCTGCCCCGGCCAAAGGGCACCAGCACCATGCTGCCCAGACGCACCTTGTCCTGATGCTCCGGCAAAACGGCATAGGTGTACAGTTTATCAAAATGGAAGGTCGCGTTGCTTACGGCAACACCCACCGTTTTTGGCATGGGCACGGGCTCCTTTGCGGTTTGATTTACTGTGCGATCCCGGCGCGGCGGCAGATGACCTGATACAGCTCTTCTGCGCAGGATGCTACCTCGTTGTTGACCAGCTTGAGGGTGAACTTATCCTGCTCGGCCAGCTCGCTCTGGGCCGTGGCCAGACGCTCGCGGATGCTTTCTTCGGTCTCGGTTCCGCGGCCACGCAGGCGATGTTCCAGTTCTTCCACCGACGGCGGCAGCAGGAACACCGTGGTGGCACCCGGGAACATCCTGCGGATGTTGGCAGCGCCGTGCACGTCGATGACCAGAACCACCAGTTTGCCGGCTTCCAGACGCTTGTCCACTTCCTCGCGCAGGGTGCCATAGTAGTTGCCGTTGTAGAAGTTGTATTCCACCACCTGATCGGTGTCGATCAGCTGACGGAACTGCTCCTGGGTGCGGTAGTAGTAATCCACACCTTCCTGCTCCCCGGGGCGGGGGCTGCGGGTGGTGGCAGACACGGTTTTTTCGATCTCCGGATGGGCTTCGCGCAGTGCCTTGACCACGCTGTCCTTACCGGTGCCGGCGGCACCGGACACAACAAACAGAAATTTATCCTTCTCCATGGGTCTGTTCCTCCTCTGTTGTTCCCTTGCTCTCCTGCCCGGCCGCACGGTTTGCCACCGTTTCCGGCTGAAGGGCCGAGAGCACCACATGATCGGAATCCATGATGAGCACGGCACGGGTGCTGCGCCCATAGGAAGCGTCGATCAGTATGCCGCGCTCCCGCGCTTCCTTGACAAGGCGTTTGACCGGCGCAGAATCCGGGCTGACCACTGCCACGACCCGGCCCGCGCTGACCATATTGCCAAACCCGATGTTGATCAGCTTCATTGCATTCCTCCGAAAAACGTCTGGATCACTCCAGATTCTGGATCTGCTCGCGGATCTTCTCGATCTCCGCCTTCATGTCTACCACGATGCGGGTGATGTCCAGATCCTGACACTTGGAGCCGATGGTATTCGTTTCACGGTTCAGCTCCTGCGTCAGGAAGTCCAGCTTGCGGCCCACCGGTTCATTCAGCTGCAGGATCCCGCGGTACTGCGAGATGTGGCTGCGCAGGCGGACGGTCTCCTCATCCACGGCGGTCTTGTCGCCAAAGATGGCGGCCTCGGTCAGCACGCGGGCATCGTCGATGTCGCGGTCCTCCAGAATGACCTTGAGCTTTTCGTACAGGCGGTTGGTATAGGCCTCCACCCGGCCTGCGCTCAGGGTCTCCACCTTGCCGACGCATTCCTCCAGGAAGTTCAGGCGGTTTTCCACATCGGCCTTCATCTTGGCACCCTCGGCAGCACGCATCTCCACAAAACGGTCCAGTGCCTGGGCCGTGACGGCCGACACATCTTCCCACAGCTGCTCTTCGTCCACATCGGCGTGGCGGGTGGCCAGCACATCCGGGAAGCGGGTCAGGACAGCGGCAGAAATGTCATTCTTGACCCCCAGCTGCTCCGAAAGATCCCGCATGGCCTGCTGATAGCTGCGGGCCAGCTCCATGTTCACGGTGACCACCGTATCGGCGGCATCCACGTTCTGGATGGTCATGCTCAGCTCCACCTTGCCGCGGGTGATGCGCTCGTTCAGCTGCTTTTTCAGGCGGCTGTCCAGATAGCTGCAGGTGCGCGGAATGCGCGAGGAATACTCAAAATAGCGGGAGTTTACGCTGCGCAGTTCCACCGTGATCTCACGGCCGTTGCGCACTGCGGTTCCCCTGCCGAAACCGGTCATGCTTAAAATCATACGTTCTCCTTTTTTGTGTGTTTGCGTACAGTTTCCGGCATATGTATCCGCCTTTGGGTATACAAGCCCATGTTACGATACATATAGCATCATTTTACTATTCTTTTCTGAAAAATTCAAGGTGCAGGATCAGGCTCTTTCCGGGCCGGAATACGGCATTGCGCGCAGGTGCGAAACAAAAGCCCCGGCGCGATCCTGAAAATAAAGATCGCGTCAGGGCTTCCGGGTCAATGAGCCGTTGTTCCGGCATTCGTTTTATACACGCAGGTCACGCTGCTTTCCAGCAGATCTGCGTTCAGCAGGGTCTGTTCCACCCAGTGGATGTTGTCGGAAATGGTGTCCAGCGAGACTTCGTATTCCTTTGCAATGCTGTCCATGCTGCGATACTGACAGCGATAGGTCAGGGTGAGGATCAGTTTGTCGACCATGGTGATCTTGGTAAAGCGCGGCTTGCGCTTGTGTTCCCGGCGGTAGCCTTCTTCCAGCGCCTGCAGCATGCGGCCGAATTCCTCCCGGGTAACCCCCATCAGGTTCCGGTAATCCGCTTCACACAGGTCGGCGAGGTGCTCTTCGGTAATACGCCTCATGGCAATAACCCCCTTTGCTCAGAATAACACTTGATATGATTGTTAATTATAAAAGGAATGCCGTGGCAAGTCAATGCAGTTGTGTCAGATTTCTGGTAAAAAGTGGGTGTATTTGTTGCATTTTAGTTGCATAAAGGCAAAATCCTCCTGTTTTTGCCAAAACAAAAAGCCTCCCGCTTGTGTACGGGAGGCTCGCTGTTCAGTTCAGATGAGCAGATCAGACGGGGTGGGACTGGTTGGTGTAGTCCACATGATCGCCGTCCACGCCCTGCTTCTTGGCATTGCGCTTGTCGAAGAACTTGGGTGCAACCTGGGGGAACATAGCATAGGTCAGCACGTCCTCTTCCTGCGTTGCCCACTTGGCGGCTTCGGCCTTCAGCTTGTCCATCTCAGGAGCCAGCGTGTCGGCAAAGCGGCAGGTGATGGGCTGCTCGTCGCCCAGGATCTTCTTGGTGAACTCGGGCTTGATGGGAGCGGGAGTCTTGCCGTAGTCGCCGTGGACCAGACCCTTGAACTCCTTGGTGACCATCTTGTAGCGCTCGCCCAGGATGACGTTGAACACGGCCTGCGTACCAACGATCTGGCTGGTGGGGGTGACCAGCGGCGGATAGCCTGCATCCTCGCGGACGCGGGGGATCTCTGCCAGCACTTCGTCCAGCTTGTCTTCCTTGCCGGCATCCTTCAGCTGCTTGAGCATGTTGGAGAACATGCCGCCCGGCACCTGATACAGCAGGGTGTTGGCATCAACGCCCAGGCTCTTGGGGCTGATCTGGCCGTTGGCAATGTACTTCTCACGCAGCTTTGCAAAGTATGCGCGCACGACATTCAGCTGCTTCAGGTCCAGACCGGTGTCGTAATCGGTGCCCTGCAGGGCAGCGACCAGGCTCTCGGTGGGCATGTGGCTGGTGCCCAGGCTCAGGGGGCTCATGGCGGTATCGATGATGTCGGCACCTGCCTCGATGCCCTTCAGGATGGACATGGAAGCCAGACCTGCGGTGTAGTGGCTGTGGATGTCAACAGGGATGCTGACGGTCTCCTTCAGCTTCTTCACCAGATCGTAGCAGGTATAGGGGGTCAGCAGACCGGCCATATCCTTGATGCAGATGGAGTTTGCGCCCATCTCTTCCAGGGTCTTGGCGTAGGCTGCAAAGTACTCGTTGTTGTGCACAGGGCTCAGGGTATAGCTGATGCAGCCCTGCACATGAGCGCCTTCCTTGTTGGCTGCCTTGATGGCAGTCTGCAGGTTGCGGGGATCGTTCAGTGCGTCGAAGATGCGGATGACATCAATGCCGTTTGCCACGGACTTCTGCACAAAATACTCCACGGCATCATCTGCGTAGGGGCGGTAGCCCAGCATGTTCTGGCCGCGGAACAGCATCTGCAGCTTCTGGTGGGGCAGCTCCTTGCGCAGGATGCGCAGACGCTCCCAGGGGTCCTCATCCAGGAAGCGGATGCAGCTGTCGAAGGTGGCGCCGCCCCAGCATTCCACAGAGAAGTAATTGATCTTGTCCATCTCGGGCAGGATCGGACGCATCTCGTCCATGGTCATGCGGGTAGCCAGCAGGGACTGGTGCGCATCACGCAGGACCACTTCGGTCACTTTGATCGGCTTTTTCGCCATGGTTGTCACCTCTCCCTTAGTTCATGGAAACCAGAACGTCACCGGAGTTGACGGTGTCGCCCTTGTTGACATTCACGGATGCAACAGTGCCGTCCTGGGGAGCCAGGATCTCGTTCTCCATCTTCATGGCCTCCAGGATCACCAGCACATCGCCGGCCTTGACGGAAGCACCTGCGCTGACCTTGACGTCCAGAATGTTGCCGGGCATGGGAGCCTTGACGGAAACAGCGCCTGCGGCACCGGCAGCAGCCTTCGGGGCGGCAGCGGGAGCCGGAGCAGCCTTGGGAGCAGCGGGGGCAGCCGGAGCGGCAGCAGCAACAGGAGCAGCACCTGCAGCGGTCTCCTCCACGGAAACGCTGTAAGCAACACCATTGACGGTAATATTGTAGTACTTCATGGAAGAATCCTCCAAATCAAAATCGTATCAGATAAAACGTTCGGATGCTTACAGAGCCATGTTGCCGTGCTTCTTGGGCAGGCGGGCAGCACGCTTGGTGCTCAGCAGCTCCAGGGCTGCCACCACGCTGGAGCGCACATTGGCAGCGTCACAGACCATATCGGCAGCACCGCAGGCCACAGCGTTGGCAGCGCTGCACACCTCTGCGGTGTAAGCGGCAGCCTTGGCGTTGGTGGCAGCAATGATGTTGTCGGAAGCGTCGATCTCGTCCTTGTACAGAACGCTGACCGCTGCGCTGGGCTCCAGAGCGCTGACCACGCAGCCGGTGACGGCAATGCGCAGGTCCGCAGCAGCCAGTGCGGTGTAGACAGGGCCCACAGCCTTGCCGGCCAGAACGGTAACCTTTGCGGTGGTGGCGTCGGCGTAGGTGGCGGCCAGACGGGCAGCCTCACGGATGCCGCCGGCGATGTCATCGCTCACGCTGGGCACAAAGCCCTCGGTGTCCACAACGGTGACCACCGGCACGCTGAAGGCGTCGCACAGGCGCACAAAGCGGGCAATCTTGGCCACGCAGTTGTGGCACAGGTTCTTGCCGGTAGCCACAACGCCCACGGCGTTGCCGCCGACGGTGGCAAATGCGGTGTAGACCGACTTGCCAAAGCCTGCATACAGCTCCACGGTGCTGTCCTTGTCCACCACAGCGGCAGCAGCCTTGGCAGGCTCTGCACCGGCAGCCAGAGCAGCAGTGGGCTGCTCGAACTCAAAGATCGCAGGGCCGGTCAGGTTGTTGGCGGGCAGCAGACCCACGATGTGGGCAGCCTTCTCGGCAGCCTCGGCGGCATCGGCAGCCACGATGGATGCCACACCGGCCTTGGCAGCGGCAGCAGCACTGCCGGCATCAGCCACCTTGTCGCCCTTGGCGGCAGAGGTGAACGGAGCGGTGAAGAACAGCTCTGCGCCCTCGGCCATGATGCACACGTCGGCATTGGCAGCGCTCAGTGCGCTGGTGCCGCCGCACACACCCAGAACCACCGCCACCTGCGGGATCACGCCGGAAACCTTTGCGATCTGCGCATTCAGCTTGGCATTGGCCGTGAGCACATCCAGGCCCTCGGCCAGCTTTGCGCCCACCGAGTTATAGAACGTGACGACCGGGCAGCCGGTCTGTGCGGCCATCTCCAGGACCTTGATGTTCTTCTCAACGTCCTTGACGGTAACAGCCTCGCCGTTCTGATAGACAGCGTATGCCTGCTGACCTGCTGCATAGCCGCAGGCAGCACTCACCGCACCATCGGCAAACAGCGCGGTGTATTCCCCGTCATCGAAAAACTTGGCGAGGATTTCTCCCTTATTGATCTTTGAAGCCATGATAAGACCTCCTGGTTGTCTGTGTGAGCTTTCAAAATTGGTTTTATTATACTGTTTTTGCCAGGAAATTGCAAGACTTTCTATAAAAATCCATCGAGAACAACATCTGTCAGCTGTAATCCATAATTTTTTAACGATGTATCGCCCTGCGCTTTTTTCGCTTCCGCAAGCCCCCCACAGTGCACCCAGCACCGGTGTAAAAAATTTTCTTTCATTTTTGGTAAATGTGCTCTCCATCCGCACATATCTTTTTGGTCAGAATTGTGTTACACTGATGTTACATTTCCTGCGGAATCATAAAATCCGGGTAAAATCCGACAGACAATGCCATCCTCCCGCCCGGGAAACAACAAAAATCCACGCAAAAGAGGTCCGACAAACTTTGAAATCTTTCGCTTCTTCCCTGCACGCTTTCAACCAGACCTATCACTCTTTGCAGCGCTCAGCCGGTGCTCTGCTGCACCATGCCGGGGTCATCCTGCCGGCGCTGGTCGGACTATACGCAGTCGCAACCAACCTGCTGTTTATCCCGCTGATGCAGCAGCTCTGGTCGCTGACACTCCGGTTCGCGCCCGTGCATTACCTGAACAACAGCAATGCTTCGGACATTTTTGTCTCCCCGGTCATCATCCTGTGTCTTGTGGTCATTGCATTGCTGACAGCATTCTGGGCGCTGTATGAATTTTCGGTGCTGCTGCACGGACTGGAGTTGGCCCGCAGCGGCAGACCGGTGCAGCTGCCTGCCCTGCTGCGGGATGCGCTGGTGGACATCCGGCACACGTTTCTTCCGCAGAACTGGCCGGTCCTCGTATACAGCGCCGTGCTCATCCCCTTCACCAGCTTTTTCCTGACCTCCAACTACGTCACCCAGTTTGCCGTACCGGAGTACCTTCTGGGCGTACTGCGCGCCACCACACGCTATCATGCGCTGTATCTGGCGATCGTGGTACTGCTGGTTCTATTGTTCCTCTCCTGTGCGCTGGTGCTACCCCTGTTTGTTCTGGAGCGCCGCAGCCTGTGGCAGGCCGTCCGGGAGAGCGTCGGGTTCGTGCGGCAGCGAATTTTCCGCACAGCGCTGCTTTTGCTGCGCTGGAATCTCTCGGCAGTCCTCCGTTCGGGCAGCCTGGCCCTGTGCGTACTGGCACCGCTGTACGCGGTCATTCTGGGCATCGGGCTCCAGAACACCACTGCCATGGTGGCGCTGTCCCGCGCCAGCCTGCTGGTCGAGGTGCCGTTCTTCCAGTTCCTGCTCGACTGCTCCATCACCATTGCGCAGTGCAGCATCCTGTTTTTGCTGTACCGCCGTCTGCGGGAGGGTGATGCCGTGCCAGAGGATACCCAGAATGGGAAGCCCGTCCGTGCGAAGGGCCGTCGCCTGCTGGCCGCTGCGGTGGTCGGCGTCACGCTGGTCACAATCGGCCTTTCCTTTATTTATATTGCCCTGCCGGCGGATGATGAGCTGCGCACCATGCTGGGCGGCGCGGCTCCCATCGTCACGGCGCACCGCGGCTATTCGACGGCTGCACCGGAGAACACCCTGCCCGCCTTTCAGCTGGCCATCGACTACCACAGCGACCGGGCCGAGCTGGATGTGCAGATGACAAAGGATGGTGTGGTCATGGTGACCCACGACACCAGCCTGCGCCGCTGCACCGGCCGCAACGCCAACATCTACGACCTGACCTTTGCACAGGTGCGGGAGCTGGATGCCGGGCGGTGGTTCAGTGCCCGGTACGCCGGTACGCAGATCCCCACACTGGAAGAGGTGCTGGACCTGTGCAAGGGGAAAATCCAGCTGAACATCGAGATCAAGCCCAATGCCGCCACCCCGGAGCTGGAAGCTGAGACCGTGCGCATCATCCGGGAAAAAGGCTTTGAAAAGGACTGCGTGATCACCTCCCAGAGCTACGAGACCCTTTGCAAAGTAAAGGAGCTGGACCCCGAGATCGAGACGGGGTATATTCTGGCGCTGGGCGTGGGCACCTATTACGACCTGCCTGCCGCCGACTTTTTCAGCGTGGAATCCACCTTTATTACCTCCGGCATGGTGCAGCAGATCCATCTACGCGGCAAGACGGTGTCCGCCTGGACGGTCAACCGTACGGAGGACGCCCGTGCCCTGCTGAGCCTTGGCGTGGATGATGTGATCACCGACAAGCCTGAGATGGTACAGGACCTGCTCAATGAGGACGCCGACCTTGACCGGAACCTTGTGCTGATGCGTGACCGGCTCAAGGAACTGCTGGGCCTGACGGAAAGCGCCGACAGCGAGGTCGACCCGGATGACAGCGCCATTGAGGAGGTGCTGGAAGACCCGGAGGAACTGTTGGATCAGGCATGATTTTCTTCCCGGACAGACACAGCAAAGCCCCCGGCTCTCACGATCGAGAGCCGGGGGCTTTTGCGGGGCTTTGCGCCCGAAGGATCATTTCTGCAGGGTGTTCCAGGCAGGCATTTCATTGCGCAGCTTTTCCCACATGGGCATGGCCGTTCCGGCCTGTTTGCGCAAAGCCTCAAAGGCTTCGTCCAGGTACTGCATCTCCTTTACTGCGTGCATGGCGTGGTCGGAGGCGCACAGGCGGCCCAGCGGAGTCTTGGCCATGGCAAGCACCATGGCGTCCATCTTGCGGCGGCCTGCCGTGCCGGGTTTGTAGTAGTCCGTATTCTCTGCGTCGTTCACCGGGATGCCGAGAGCCTTGAGCATCTCACAGCCCTCATAGGCGGCATCCAGAATGGCAGCGCGCTGCTGTTTGGTGGCGCTGGTCAGGTCCCCGTTGCAGGCATAGCACACATAGCAGACCGGCAGAATGAACGCAATGTGGCACTTGAGCCACTCGTCCATATCGCTGTAGAACGTCAGCTTATACTTTGTGCCGTCAAAGGCGGTCTTGAGCCGGATGCGGAAGGTGCCGGAAAGCGGAGCCGTGGCACCGCCCACCGTCATGCCCACACCGGTGTGCACACTGACCACCCGGTCGCGCTCCCGGCGGCCTGCGGTGTTCTGGAAGCCAAAGGCGACCTTGTCGGCTGGGCGCTGCATGGCTTCCAGAACCTGCTTTGCATGGGGGTCGTTGCCCACGAATACAAAGTAGGGGCTCCGGTTGGCCTTGAGGACGGGCAGCACATCCGGCAATTGACCGGCCTGCAGCACCACGAACACAAGGTCGTAGAAGTCCTCCGGGGCCAGGACGTCGATGGTGCGCACCCGGTCCACCGTGGTTTTGCGCTGCGCCCATTGGCGGATGACCAGACCCTTCTGGTCGATGCGCTCCTTCCACTCCCCGCGTGCCAGCAGGGTCACGTCGTTCTTTTTGTTCTGCAGCAGCACATGGGCCAGTTCACAGCCCAGCACGCCGGCTCCGTACACCAGGATCCTCATGCAGATGCGCCTCCCTCATGAAATGGTTTCCGGGTTTATTTTTTCAAAAACGAGAAAAAACCTTTTTTCTCGTACGGTGCACTCGATACGCCCTTGACTTCGTAGCCGGTGGCGTTGATGACATCCCGCAGCTTTGCCTCGTCCAGAGCCTGTTCCGAGTGGATCACCGTCTGGCCCTTGGTGTGGGAAGAGGCCACTTTCTTTGCCTCCGGAAATGCCTTGCGCACGGCATCGTTGACATGGCTCTCGCACATGCCGCACATCATACCGTCTACCTTTACCACTGTTTCGATCATTGTCTGTTCCCTCCATGATGGTTTCCGCGCGCGTTCGCCGGGCCGCTGCACGTTAGGGAATGCTAACCACAGCTTTAAACAAAATGCTGTCGGGGTGCCCCGGCAGCAGTGCGGAGCGTTCCCCTTTTTGGGCCTGCGGCCCGGGCTGCTCAGAAATGCGCGCGCAATGTACAGCTTCATCATATCACACCGGTAGGCAAATTGCAAGCCGTGCGGTGCAAAGGTCAGTATTCGACGCCTTTGCGGGCGGCAATTCCCTTCTGATAGGGGTGGCGGATGCACTTCATCTCGGTCACATAATCGGCGGCGTCCAGCATCCACTGCGGGGCGGCATGGGCCGTGAGCACACATTCCTGCCCGGCGGGACGCTGCAGCACCGCCCGGCGAAGCAGGTCCTTGTCCACCATATCCAGTTCCCAGGCGCTGCCGGCCTCGTCCAGCACCAACAGGTCCGCTTCCTGCGCCATGGCAACGGTCAGGTTCCGGTCCTGCAGGGCCCGCGTGGCGGCCTTTTCGGCGTTGTTCATCTGAAAAACGAATTTCTGCCCGGCCTTGCCCCGGTAGACCGTGGCCCCCAGCTGCTCCAGCAGCGGGATTTCCCCGCTCTTGCCGCCCTTCAGGAACTGCACGATGACCACCTTTTTTCCGCTGCCCAGTGCACGCAGCGCAAGGCCCATGGCGGCGGTGGTCTTGCCCTTGCCGTCGCCGTAATACAAATGCAGCAGTCCCATCTGTTCCATACTGTTCTCCTTATTCGTTCTGTTCCATTTTATCCTATCACGCCCGGCGGCAGAACACAACGTTTCCGGAAAAATTCTCTCTTGACAGACACGGATTTTTTATGATACACTCCATGCAGTTTGTTCTTGCAAACGCACCGTTCCTTCTGGAACGGCGCTTCTTTTTTGCTCAAAAGTTAGTACATTCTAACATTTGACATCTCCCCCGGACACAGAAAGGACCTTTGTCATGCATCCTCTCAAAAAAGCGTTTTTTGTCGCCCTCGGCTGCATCAGCCTGGCGCTGGGCACCATCGGCATTGCACTGCCCATTCTGCCCACGGTGCCGTTCTATCTGCTCACGGCCTTCTGCTTTGCCAACGGCTCCGAGCGGCTGCACACCTGGTTCACCCACACGACCGTTTATAAAAAGTACATCGGCAGCTATTTCCGCCGCCGCGGCATGACCCGCAAGGCCAAGGCGCTCCTCATCGGCACGGTAACGGCCATCATGCTCCCCGGGTTCATCTTGATGGACAAGGTGCCCGTGGGCCGCGCCATTATGGCCATTGTCTGGGTGGGGCACATCGTCTACTTCGGTTTCAAGGTGCAGACCATCACCCAGCAGGAAGCGGACGATGCCATGGCACAGGCACTGGAAGAGTAAGCAATCGAACAGCAAAAATGAAGCCGCTGCGTATTTTTCTGCGCAGCGGCTTCATTTTCTTTCTGGGATAGGATCACTCGTACAGCGGGAAGTCGCGGGTCAGCTTGAGCACGCGCTCGCTGATCTCATCCTTCTTCTCGTCGTAGTGCCAGATGCAGTCGGCAATGCAGTCGGCGATGACCTTCATCTCGGCCACGCCCATGCCGCGGGTGGTGACCGCCGGGGTACCCAGACGCACGCCGGAGGTGACGAACGGGCTGCGGGTCTCGCCGGGGACGGTATTCTTGTTGGCAGTGATGTGCACGCTGTCCAGACGGGCTTCCAGATCCTTGCCGGTGCACTCCTCGTCACGCAGGTCGATGAGCATCAGATGGTTGTCGGTACCGCCGGACACCAGCTTGACGCCGCGTTCCTGCAGAGCTGCGGCCAGAGCCTGAGCGTTCTCCACGATCTTGCGGGCATACTCCTTGAACTCCGGCTTGAGGGCCTCGCCGAAGCAGACGGCCTTGGCGGCGATGACGTGCTCCAGCGGACCGCCCTGGGTGCCGGGGAACACGGCCGAGTTGATGCGCTTGGCAATGACCGGGTTGTTGGTCAGGATCAGGCCGCCGCGGGGGCCGCGCAGGGTCTTGTGGGTGGTGGTGGTCACCACATCGGCATAGGGCACCGGGCTCTGGTGCTGGCCTCCGGCCACCAGACCGGCAATATGGGCCATATCCACCATCAGGAATGCACCGTAACCGTGGGCGATCTCAGCGATCTTCTCAAAGTCGATGGCACGAGGGTAAGCGGATGCACCGGCCACGATCAGCTTGGGGCGCACCTTCTTGACCTGCTTTTCCAGCTCGGCGTAGTCGATCACGCCATCGGCATTGACGCCGTAGGAAACAAAGTGGTAGTTCTTGCCGGACATGTTCACGGGGGAGCCATGGGTCAGATGGCCGCCCTGGGACAGATCCATGCCCATGACGGTATCGCCCAGATCCAGCAGGGCGAAGTAGACGGCCAGGTTGGCCTGTGCACCGGAATGGGGCTGGACGTTGGCGTACTTGGCACCGAACAGCTTGCAGGCGCGCTGGATGGCGATGTTCTCCACCTCATCCACATAGACGCAGCCGCCGTAGTAACGCTTGCCGGGCAGGCCCTCGGCGTACTTGTTGGTGAGCACACTGCCCATGGCAGCCATGACCGTGGGCGAGACGATGTTCTCGCTGGCAATGAGCTCGATGTTCTGGCGCTGACGGGTCAGCTCCCGGTTCATGGCAGCCCCCAGTTCCGGGTCTACGGTATTGACCAGGCCGATGGTATCCATCATTTCTTTGTACATTTCAGTTACCCCTCTCTTGATACAGACAGATCGACGTCATGTTCAAGCACCCGGCTCCTGTACACTGGGCCGCATTGCTTTGTATTATCATAGCAGAAAGCTGCAAAACCTTCAATCCTCTTTTCGCCAAAAGGCTTGCTTTTTTGGACTGAAGTGTTTATTATATTTGTATAAAAATGCATTGTCGATTTTGTGGATTTTTCAGCTTTCCACGATCACAGATGAAACGAGGTGTTTTGTGTGGACATCGCCGAGGAAAAGCAGGCCCAGCGCACATCCGGCAAAGCGGCCCGCCGGGCCCTTTCGCCGGAGCAGCGGGCCGCCGCCAACGCGGCGTTGTGTGCCCGGCTGTGGCAGCTGGACGCCGTGCAGAATGCTCAGACCATCCTGCTGTATGCGGCCTTTGGGGGTGAAGCAGGCCTTGCCGGGTTTGCCGCCGAAGCGGCCCGCCGGGGCAAGGTGCTGGCCTACCCGGTGTGCGGAGAAAACTGCTCCCTCACAGCCGCCGTGCCCGGCCCGGACGGCTGGGAGACAGGGCTGTACGGCATCCGCACGCCGGTACTGGAACGGTCGGTGCTGCTGGAACCGGAACAGCTGGATCTGGTGCTGGTGCCCTGCACTGCCTTTGATGCAGACTGCTTCCGGGTGGGCATGGGCAAAGGCTACTACGACCGCTACCTGCCCCGCTGCACAAAAGCGGCAAAGATCGGCATTGCATTGGAAGTTCAGCGCGTTGCACACGCTGCCGTGGATGAGCACGACCAGCGGCTGGACGCGTTTGTGACAGAGAGGGGTTTGTACACATGGACATGATGAACGAAAGCTGCAGCCGGTTCCTGGCAGAACTGGCCAGCAAAGCACCCACACCGGGCGGCGGCGGTACCGCGGCACTGGTGGGTGCCGCCGGTGTGGCACTGGGCAACATGGTGGGCTGCCTGACAGTGGGCAAAAAGAAGTATGCCGCCGTGGAAGCGGACCTTCTGACCCTGAACGAGCGGGCCGGTGCCCTGCGCGCGGAGCTGGAAGCACTGGTGCAGGCGGATGCCGAAGCCTTTGCGCCGCTGGCCGCCGCCTATGGCCTGCCCAAGGACACTCCGGAGCAGGCGGCTCACAAGGCCGCTGTGCTGGAAACCGCACTGGATGCTGCCTGTGCCGTGCCGCTGGAGATCATGGGCAAGTGCGCCGAAGGCATTGCACTTGTGGAAGAATATGCCGCCAGGGGCAGCGCGCTGGCCGTGTCCGATGCAGGCTGCGCCGCCGCACTGTGCAAGGCCGCCCTGCAGGCCGCCAGCCTGAACGTGTTCATCAACACAAAGCTGATGATCGACAAAACCCATGCCGCCGCACTGGATGCGCAGGCCGACGCCCTGCTGAGCGAGTATGTCCCGAAGGCAGACACCGTGTTTGCACAGGTCACAAAACAACTGCGCACCTGACCCGACGGTGGGCGGGGAGAAAGCTCCCCACACGCCATACCGCATTACCTGAAATGAGAGGAATACAAAATGGCAAGCATCCTGAAGGGCGCGCCCGTAGTGGCCGCCATGAACGAACGCAACGCTGCTCTGTGTGAGCAGCTCAAGGCAAAGGGCGTCGTGCCCACGCTGGCCGTGGTACGCGTGGGTGCGCGCGAGGACGATCTTTCCTATGAGCGCGGCGTGATGACCCGCTGCGGCAAGGTGGGCGTGGAAGTGAAACAGTATCTGCTCCCCGCCGACGCAGCACAGGACGACCTGCTGAAGGTCATCGCAGAGATCAACGCCGACGATGCCATCCACGGCTGTCTGCTGTTCCGCCCGCTGCCCAAGCAGTTTGATGACCGCACCGTGCGTGCCGCACTGGCTCCGGAAAAAGACATCGACGGCATCACCGATGGTTCCCTAGCCGGTGTGTTCACCAACACCGATCTGGGTTACGCTCCCTGCACCGCGCAGGCCTGCCTGGAGATTTTGAAGCACTACAATGTTCCCCTCTCCGGCAAACGCGCCGTGGTGGTAGGCCGCAGCCTGGTAGTGGGCAAGCCCGCCGCCATGATGCTGGACCGGGAAAATGCCACCGTGACCATCTGCAACTCCCGCACCCAGGACCTGCCCCAGATCTGCCAAGAGGCGGATGTGGTCGTGGTGGCCATGGGCCGGATGGGCGCCGTGGGTGCTGACTGCCTGCGTCCCGGCCAGACCGTGGTGGATGTGGGCATCCATCTGAACGACGAGGGCAAGCTGTGTGGTGACGTGCGCTTTGCCGAGGCGGAGCCTGTCGTGGATGCTATCACCCCCGTGCCGGGCGGTGTGGGCACCGTGACCACCTCGGTGCTGGTGGGCCATGTGGTGCAGGCTGCCGCCAAAAAAGCCGGGCTGTAACAACAATTTTCGGGTCAAAACCACCGGCTGAGCCGGTGGCTTGAGTAAGCCCTAGAAGGGCATCTTACTGGCAAAGCCCCTGCAAGGGGCCACGAGCAAGCATCTTTCATCTGCATTACTTGCCCTACCGCTCTAACGAGCAGTATCATAAAGTGCATCTTCTAAGATGACAATTTCTTTGTCATCTCGCTTCGCTCGAATCTTGTAGCTAAAGCATTTTTACTCCACCAGCTTAGCTGGTGGTTGTCGCTCGCTCAAGCTACTCAATGCAAAAACAGCGCCTGACGGTTTGAAATTTCCGTCAGGCGCTGCTTTTGTTTTTGTGATGGTTTATCAGCCGTGCACCACGAGCAGCAGCAGAGCCGATGCCACGCACTGCAGGATGAGCCAGCGGGCCACGACCTGCTCGTCGCTCCAACCCTTGTTCTTGCGCACATGGTCGTGCAGCGGGGTGCGGGTGTTCTTGAGGATGGAGATGTGCAGGAAACGCTTCAGGCTGATCTTCAGGATGCCCAGGCTGCCGTCCACGATGAACACGATGGCTGCCAGCAGGAAAGCAAAGGGGTGGCCGCACTTCAGCGACAGGATGGCGATGAAGAAACCCATGGCGCGGCTGCCGGCATCGCCCATCAGCAGGGTGCTGGGCTTTGCGTTGGACCACAGGTAAGCCAGCAGCGCACCCATGAACACCACACCGGCGGTGCTGTAGTCGGCCAGCTCTTCGTGGTAGGCGATCAGGTAGGTGCCGATGGTCACCACCGCCAGACTGGCGGACAGGCCGTCCACACCGTCGGTGCAGTTGACCACGTTGATGCTGGCCCAGATCAGGATGACGATGAGCAGCAGGTACACCGCATACGGCAGGGTGAAGCTCCACTGCAGGAACTGCACGCCGCAGCCGTTGAAGTTGAGGTAGGTCACGCCTGCCACCACGGCGATGACAAAGTCGATGATGCCTTTTTTGTATTCGTTCCAGGCCTTTTCGGCGGCATCGTCAAAGTAGCCGGAGAGCATGGAAGCGATGAGCAGCACGGTGTAGATGACATATTCCACCCGGAACGGCAGGAATGCCAGCGACACCAGCGCGATGCACAGCACGAAGATCAGGCCGGAACCGCGGGCCTTGCCCTTGGACAGGCCGCCATTGACGGCAAATTCACGGCCATGGTCGTGGGGAAGCTTGTTGTGGAACAGCGAATCAGTAAGCGCGGTGAGCGCAAATGCCAGCAGAAACGCTGCGGCATCCACCCCGCGCTGCCCGACGACAGACACCAGAGATTCGATCATATTTCTATTCTCCTCATTTCTTTTGCAATTCATGCCTTGTGTTGTTGAGTGTATCACGCCGCACCCAAAAAATCAATCACCGGGCACAAAAAGGCAGCAGATTGACTTTTGTACCATCCGCCTTTATAATAGGTGTCCGGACTTATTATCCGTTTTTCTGACCTGTAAGGAGGAATCCATGTCCATTACCCTTGAACAACTCTCGGCCAAAATGCGGCAGGGCGAGCGGGTACCGCTGCAGCAGACGGCCCAGATCGTGCTGACCCTGAGCATCCCGTCCATTCTGCAGCAGATCGTGGTCACGGCCATGGAGTACATCGACGCCGCCATGGTGGGCCATATCGGAGCTTCGGCCACCGCATCCATCGGCATCGTCAGCTCCAGCACCTGGCTGCTGCACGGCATGCTGGCCGGGCTGTATATGTCTTTTTCCATTCAGGTGGCACAGTATCTGGGTGCCGACCGGCAGGAGGATGCCCGGGGCGTGCTGCGGCAGTCCATGCTGTTCAACCTGTTCGTCGGTCTGGCGGCAGCCGCTTTCGGCATCGGCATCAGCCGGTATCTGCCCGGCTGGCTGGGGGCCGACCCGGCCCTGCAGGCGGATGCCTCGGCCTATTTTGCCATCTGGGCGGCTTCCCTGCCCTTTGCCATGGCCATGGGCACCTACTCTTCCATGCTGCGTTCCACCGGTGACGCGCTGACCCCCGGTCTGATCAGTGTGCTCACCTGCATTCTGGATGTCATCTTCAACTATGTCCTCATCAACCCCACCCGCACCATCCTGCTGGCCGGGCACAGCATCACCGTGTTCGGCTTCGGCTGGGGCGTGCCGGGTGCGGCACTGGGCACTGCGCTGTCCAATGTGGTGGGCGGCCTGCTGGCTCTGGCACTGCTGCTGTTCCGGGACGGTGTGCTGTGCATCCGCCGCCCCGGCTCCTGGCGCATCACAAAGGCCTGCCTGCAGAACCTGTGGAAGGTGGGTGCGCCGCTGGCCGCCGAGCGTGCGGCGCTGTCGTCGGCGCAGGTGCTGCTGGTGCGCATCGTGTCCGGGCTGGGCACTACCGCCATTGCGGCCAACAGCCTGGGCGTGAGCGCCGAAAGCCTGTGTTACATGGCAGGCTACGGCGTCCAGGACGCCTCCCTTGCCATGGTAGGCCAGGCCGTGGGCGCCCACCGGCGGGATATGGCCAAACGCATTGCCTGGCTGTGCACCGGTATGGGCATGGCCATCATGGCGCTGACCGGCGTGGGCCTGTATGTGTTTGCTCCGGCCTTGATGGGCATCTTCACCGCCGACGCCGCCGTCATTGCGCTGGGTGCGCAGGTGCTGCGCATCGAAGCCTTTGCCGAGCCAATGTTCGGGGCCAGCATCGTGGCCAGCGGTGCCATGCAGGGTGCCGGTGACAGCACCGGCTGCTTTGTGCTGAACCTTGTGAGCATGTGGGGCATCCGGCTCACGCTGGCCGTGCTGCTGGCTCCCCGCTTCGGGCTTGTGGGCGTGTGGTTTGCCATGTGTGCCGAGCTGTGCACCCGCGGTGCCCTGTTCCTGCTCCGGCTGGCCCGCGGCAAATGGCTGGACAAAGGCGCGCTGGCCTGATAGATTCTTTTCCATTATAAAACAGCTCCCCGGCCGGGACCGCTGCAATTGGGCAGCCCCAGCCGGGGAGTTGCTGTTTGATTGAGAAGAAAAGAAGAAAGAAAGAAAAGAGAAAAGCAAAAATTACTTGCGGCCGTGCAGGATGGGAGACAGCGGCTTGTAGATCAGTATGCAGAGCACGGCATCCAGCAGGCCCTTGACCAGCGTGAAGGGCATGTTGAAGATGACCAGGCACTTGATCAGGCTGTTGGCCGAAGGCAGAATGGCCTGGTACATGCCAAGAATGGCTTCCAGCGGCATGTGGTAGAACTCCACATAGGCCGGGTAAGTGATGAAGTAGTTGGACGGCACACTGAACACCGCCATGGCTGCGGCACCGGCAATGGCACCAAGGATGGCCGTTTTGCGGCTCTTGCGGTGCTTGTAGATGAAGCCCGCCACCGCCGAGAACACCGCGCCCAGCATGAAGTTGCACAGCTCGCCCACGCAGGCGGTGGAGGTGCCCTTGATGACGATGTGGAGCAGGTTCTTCATGAAGCTGATCACTACGCCGTACACGGGGCCCAGTGCAAAGGCACCCAGCAGGGCCGGCAGGTCGGAAAAGTCCATCTTGACAAAGCTGGGAATGAGCATCGGGATGGGAAACTCGATGAACATCAGGATAAAGGCCACCGCGCTGAGCATGGCGGCAACGGTCAGGTTGTGGGTCGTATTCTTTCGCATAGGTTTTGTCCTCCCCCGGGGTTCGCCCCGTTCAAAAAATTGATTGGAAAGCCCTTTTCGCATGGAACTCGGAACGGGTAAGACAAACAGAAAAGCGCCCTGCTGCAACAAAAAAACTGCAACAGGGCGCGTAGACACAAACGTTGTCTGCCGTTTCTTGCATCCGGACTATACCGTTGGTCCCGGAGTTGCACCGGGTCAGCACCCTTGCGGGTGGTCGCGGACTTTACCGCCAGTGGGGAATCGCACCCCGCCCTGAAACGAACTTTCTGGCATAAAGTATAGCGTGACGGATCGGTCTTGTCAAGAGGTCAGCACACGATTTGTGCATCTTTTGTCAAAGTCGTTCTTTTAGGCAGTGTTCCCGGCGTACCGCGCGACGCGCTTGCCCGCATCGCGCAAATATGTTATCATAGTTTCATTGTGTAAAAATACCGGAGGTTTTGTATGATTTTCTCGATCCGTGATCTTTCCTTTGAGCTCGGCTCGATGCTGCTGGAGGGCTGGCCCGCCTTTGCTGCCCGGGCCGTATGCGCTCTGCTCATTCTGCTTGCGGCATGGCTCGTGCGCCGCTGGCTGACCCACAAGGGCTTCCCCGCCCTGGAGGCACGCAGCTGGCATTTCACCGGCACGCCCATCCTGCTGCGCAGTTTTGCGGTGCCGGTGCAGCGCATGTGCACTGTGGTGGGCATCTATCTGGCTGCTTCCAGCCTGCCGTGGGCCATTCCCGGTGTGCGCAAGCTGTTCCTGATGGCATTCCAGCTGGTCATGACCCTGTTGGTGTGCGAGGGCCTGTATGCAGCTTCTGAGCTGGCCGATCTGGTGCTGGCATCCTGCAGCCCGGAGATTCGCTCCAACAAGACCCTGCTCTCCCTGCTGAACACCACCTACAAGGTACTGGTCATTGCAGTGGGCGTGGCCGCCGGTGCGCAGGAGGTGGGCTTCCCCATCGGCAGCATCGTTGCCGGTGCCGGTCTCATCGGTCTGACCATCTCGCTGGCGGCGCAGGAAAGCGCCAGCAACCTGTTCAGCGGCATCGTCATCCTGTTGGACAAGCCCTTCTCGGTGGGCGACTGGATCACCGTGGGCGATGTGGAAGGCGAAGTGATCGACATCAACTTCCGCTCCACCCGCATCCGCTCGCCGGACAAAACCGTCAATGTGATCACCAACAGCAAGATCTGCTCTGCCACCGTGCAGAACGCCGCCCTGCGCACCATGCGCCCCTACAAATTCACGCTGGGTGTCACCTACAGCACCACCCGCCCGCAGCTGGAAAAGCTGATGCAGGACCTGCAGGCCATGCTGGATGCAAGCCCTCTCACCAACCACGGCACCAACATCGTGCAGCTGGCCAGCTTCGGAGATTCCAGCATCAACATCCTGATCTCGGCCTACCTGCTGACCAACGTCTACGCCGAGTTTCTGCAGATGCAGAACGACCTGAACCTGAACATCATGGACATCATGCAGGCTGACGGCGTGGATTTTGCCTTTCCCTCCACCAGCGTCTACATCGAAAAGAACTGAGCGCATCCACGCGCAAAAAGAGCCCGCTTCCGTTTTATCCGGAAGCGGGCTCTTCTGCTTTTCTGTTATTCGTTCACGGCCGTGCAAGAGCTCCCGGTTCCCGTTGCGAGCATTTCAGCTCTGTGCCCGGCAGACTGAATTTTGTTACGGTATGACTTTTTTACAGTGCCACGTCCAGTGCCATCATCAGGGCAAACCCCAGCACGATGCTCACCACCCCGGCGGGTTCGTCCTGCTCCACGGCCTCCGGGATCATCTCCTGCGCCGTCACGCACACCATGCAGCCTGCCGCCGCACTCATGAGCCAGGGCAGTGCCGCCTGCACCCACCCGGCCAATGCGAATGCCGCCAACGCGCCCAGCGGCTCCACCAGACCGGATGCCGCCCCGGCCCCGAACGCCTGCAGGCGGGTGCGGCCGCTGTGCGCCAGCGGCAGGCTGACGGCGGCCCCTTCCGGGATGTTCTGCAGCCCGATGCCCAGGCTCAACGCCAGCGCACCGCTCACGGCATCCGGTTCCCCGCTCAGGGCCAGCGCCGCCGCAAGGCCCACCACCATGCCTTCCGGCAGGTTGTGCAGTGTTACCGCCAGCACCATGCGGCTCTTGCCCCGCTGCAAAAGCCGCCCGGCCATGCTTTCCAGCCGCAGCAGTCCTGCTGCCCCCAGCACCAGCCCTGCCGAGGGCGGCACCCACGCCGCGACGCCCAGCTCCCGGGTGCGCTCAATGGCCGGCAGCAGCAGGCTCCACACGCTGGCCGCCAACATGATGCCCGCCGCCATCCCGCTGAGCACCCGCTGGGTGCGCGGTGCCGCCGACCGACGCAGCAGGAACACCCCGGCCGCCCCCAGTGTGGTGCACACCGCCGGGAACAGCAGCACCCCGGCCGCAAAAACGATCTGGTTCAAAACGCATTCCCCCTTTGCCCATTTTATGTTCCGGCAGCGCAAAAGGTGAACGCGCGGCAGAAAAGCCTGCAGGTTTCCCCGCAGGCTCTTCTTCATGCAACAACTACAAAAAGAGGTTTGCGAATGTCAGAACGAGATGTCCTCTTCCCCGTCCTCTGCGGGTTCGGCCCCAAGCGGCACCTTCACTTTGCACACTACGGCATTGGCCAGCACATACTTCACCTTTGCGGTGGCAGTATTGCCGATCTTGTCGTAAAGGCGGCCGGCGCTGCAGCAGTTGCCCACCACCGTGTGGGTGCTGTTGGCCACATAGCCCACCTTGCCAAGGCCCGGCAGCTCGGCACGGATGGCCTCGCGGTCGCACTCATTTTCCGGTTCCTTGACGAGCTTTACTTTCTGTCCTACCTGGAACGGGGCGGTGCCAAAGCGGTAGTTCAGGCCGGTGAGTGTCACATAATACTTCATGGTTTTTTCTCCCTATACTGTTTCAGAAATCTTCGTCGCTGTCGTCAGAGCTTTTGTCCTCCGGCAGATCTTCCGTGGTGCCGTCTGCATCAAAATTCCGCTCAAACGCGGTCATGTATTGGGCATAGCCTTCGGCACCTGTGCCAAAATAGCCAAAATCGTCCTCTTTCATTGGTCCAACCTCCTTGTTTTCTGGTCCGGTTTTCCTTCCGTGCCATTACTATACCGCTTTATCTGTCCAATAAGGAGGGCTTTCAAAAGAATTTTCTGACTTTTTATTCCCGGCCCGCTTTTTCCGGCAAGGTCAGCATAGTATATTCCGCTTTCCATATGGTAGACCGGCAGGCAACGATTTTGCACAAGTACCTTGAGCAGCCCGGTGTTCCCCTGTTCCCACGCTTTGGTTTCATTCCATAGGCCGGACATATTTTCCGGGAAGCAGCACGACAAATCGTCACAGAACTGTCATCTCCACTAAGATTCTTTTCCACGAGCTCCAAAGGTGGAATCTTTACGAAAGCAGTTTACCAAAAAGTGTTCGACTTTTGGCGCAAAATTATAACAAAAGCGTAGATTCTCCCGAAATATTGCAATCTTTACCTAAAATCCTCTTGATTTTTTTGTAAAAAAGACTAAAATATTGCCTTGCAGACAGGCCCCGTACACAAGGCCCTCTGTGGAGATATTTTTTTTGAAACAAGGAGATTACAGATATGAAACTCAAGAATGTTGCTGTTGCTGTTGTTGCTCTGGCTCTGGCTGCCGGCATGACCGCTTGCGGCGGTTCTGCTTCTTCCACCGCTGCTTCTTCTACCTCTGAGGCTGTGTCCTCTTCTGTTGCTGCTTCTTCCGAGGCTGCTTCTTCCGAGGCCGCTTCCAGCGAGGTGGAGACCGAGTCTGCTTCTTCTGAGGCTGCATCCAGCGAGGCTGCTGTTTCCGAAGCTGCTTCCAGCGAGGCTGCTTCTACCACTGCCGCCTGAGTCTGAACACTCACACAGGTTGCTTGAAATCTTGCAAAAAGCCTCTGCACTGGTTTTCCGGTGCAGAGGCTTTTTCCTGTTCAGTGGTTTTTATCTGATTCCAGAAAGGCACGGATCTGGGCAAGGTCTGCCGCAAAATGGATCCCTGCCTGCCGCTGGGCCGAGGAAAGTCCCTTGCAGATCATCTCGTTCAGCAAGGCTTTCAGGCTGTCGTAGTAGCCGTTGAGATTGTAGAGGATGCAGGGTGCATCCAGCTGCCGGAGCGACACCATGGACATGACCTCTGCAATCTCTTCCAGCGTCCCGGTGCCGCCGGGAAACGCCACGAATGCATCGCCCAGCTCGATCATCTTCGCCTTGCGCTGGGCCATATTCTCCGTGACGATGAGTTCGGTCAGACCGTTGTGCTGCAGCTCCTGTTCCACAAAGAACCGCGGTTCCACCCCAGTCACCTGCCCGCCGGCGGCTAATACGCTGTCGGCCAGCAGACCCATCAGTCCGCTGCGGGAGCCGCCGTAGACCAGCGCGTTGCCGCTCTGACCGATCCAGCGGCCAAGCTCCTGCACGGCTGTTTTCAGCGCCGGGTCATTGCCCTCGCTGGCTCCCAGATATACTGTGATCTTCATCGGATTGCTCCCTTCCCCGGCGCAGTTTCGGCCGGATGCCCGCTGTTTTTGTTTCAGCATACCACACCCCCGCCCATTGCGCAAGCGGCCGACAGGACAATCCGACAGAAGTCATCGCCCATCAAAACGGACATTTTCACCCTGCAGCACACTACATTTTCTGACAAAGGCACCGCAAAATCAGGCATTTTGCGGCAGTATCTGGCAGTATCTGACACGACGGCAAAAAGAAAGCTCCACGAAGCATCGAATTTTTTCGATATCTCGTAGAGTTTTTCTGGTGCAGTAAAGCAATCCAAATCCGAACCATTTTCCTTTGATGCGGCTTGGGCCGCTTCCTCAAACGTGATGGTCTGTGTACCTTCTTTATAGTTAAAGGTTATCAAAACCTTATCATCGTACAGATAAATCGAATTGATGAACGTATCCACCAACGCTTGCCTCTGGTCTTTCAGGCTCATGTCCAGTTTACGGAAGCGCATCAGCCAGAAACGGATAAATTCCTCTTTGATTTTTGGCTTTGCCAGCTTTTCTTCCGCAATGCGGGCTTCAAGCTCACGCTTGGTTTCTT
>ERZ1673703.82-NODE-82-length-121167-cov-5.886849_pt1 | contig 121167 bp, 91 predicted proteins | sample MGYA00580233_ERZ1673703 | MGnify/ENA primary metagenome ERZ1673703 (study PRJEB41218, sample SAMN15661748) | gut metagenome | host: Homo sapiens | place: Canada: London | collected 2015-08-20/2019-03-30 | study: EMG produced TPA metagenomics assembly of... | reverse complement strand
GTATTCATAAAATCACCTCGCATTGAAAAAGTAATCAACGCAAGGCAACATTTTTTTCGCATTTTATCAAGTGCTTTTAGACATTTTTATTTTATATTTTTGATATATCTTAAGTTGATGACATTGCCCGCATAGCAGGTGGATTTTAGTCTCAAATAACTGCACACCACGCACTTATTTGAGACAGGCTAAAGCCTAATATGTAAAAACGACGCTGATCCGTAAAATAGATCAGCGCCGTCTCACTGTTTTAAATCTTTATTTTTTCATTCTGATTTCAAATTATTCTCATCAGTTTGAATATCCGGCGATTAGTCTTCTTTTTTCCGAAGAACTGTAACTGCCGCTCCTGCCGCTAATGCTAATCCTGCAAGCGGAATGATCGGTGATACGCCGTTGTCTCCTGTCTGAATTGCTTTATCCTCATCTTTCGGATCCTCCGGTTTTGGAGTTTCAGGTTTCGGATCTGCCGCTACTTTTTCAAAGTTTGCTTTCAATGTTACATCTCTGTCCACTTTAAATGCATACTCTGCTTTATCGGAAACTTCCTTACCGTCTACTGTCCAGTTCACGAACTTGTATCCGTCTTTTGCCGTTGCAGTTGCCGTTACGACATCTCCTGCTTTATAGCTTTCTTTTGCAGGATCAAGTTTTACTGTTCCCATCTTGTCGTCGTTTACAGTTACGTTCAGCTTGAATGTATCTTCTGTTACCGGCGGTTTCGGCTCTTCTTTCGCTTTGAAGTTCGCTGTCAGTTCCATATCCTTATCTACAGCAAACTCGTACGCTGCAGAATCGGAGAATACTTTACCTTCCGATGTCCAGTTTACAAACTCATATCCTTCTTTTGCTTCTGCGATCACGATTACTGTATCGCCTTTTGCATAGTTTTCTTTCACCGGATCGACCGCTACAGTTCCCATCTTGTCGTCATTTGCTTTTACTTTTACTGTAAATGTTTCTTCTACAGGATCTTTTGCTTTGAAGTTCGCCTTAAGCTCCATGTCTTTGTCAACTGTAAACTTGTACTCTGCTTTCTTAGAAACTTCTTCATTGCCTACTGTCCAGTTTACGAACTCATACTTGCTTTCGTCTTTTACTTTCGCAGTTGCCGTTACTTCTGTTCCTTCTTTGTACTTATCAGCTTCCGGACTAAGCTTTGCCGTACCCATCGCTTCATCGTTTACTGTTGCCGTTACTGTGTATGTCTTTTCTACAGGCGGCTGCGGCTCTTCTTTTGCTTTGAAGTTCGCCTTAAGCTCCATGTCTTTGTCAACTGTAAACTTGTACTCTGCTTTCTTAGAAACTTCTTCATTGCCTACTGTCCAGTTTACGAACTCATACTTGCTTTCGTCTTTTACTTTCGCAGTTGCCGTTACTTCTGTTCCTTCTTTGTACTTATCAACTTCCGGGCTAAGCTTTGCCGTACCCATCGCTTCATCATTTACTGTTGCCGTTACTGTGTACTCTTTTACTTCAGGAACGTCTTTTACCACCGTGATCTTATAGTTTATTCCTTCTGATGCCGCTACAGTTACTGTTCCTTCTTTCACACCTGTTACTACGTTTCCGGCAGATGCTTTGTAGAAGCTCCATCCGTTATCATCACTCGGATAAGCTGCAACTTTATTATTATTTCCTGCCCAGTTGTTCAGATAATAATTATTTGCCGAAACAGAGAATCCTCCGTTTGCTCTTGCTCTGATCGTCAATACCTGCTCTGCATCCTTCAGTTCCACATTATTTCCAGAAATATTAATGTATTTGCCTGACGCGGCATCTTTCATCGTATAGCCTTCGCCTGATTTGGTAAGCGTCCACATAAAGTCTTTCGCAGTCTCATCATTATTAAAGTTGACCGCTTTCATTCCAAGACCTTTTTCAGAACCTGCTGCTGTACTTACCGTATTCAGCATGATATGACTATTATTTCCGAATAAATATGTTCCTTCTGTGATTTCTGAAATTGCTTTGTAAGGCGGCATGTTCTCACGTTTTTCCAAACTTACGATACCGTCTTTTGTCACTTCGGATTCATTTAAAATCTTGCCCGGTACGTTATATGTCTCGCCGATCTTGATTGTTACTTCTTCCACATCATTTTTCACGAAGATGAAGTATGTCTTGTTACCGATCTTCACAGATGTTTTGCCTTCTGCTTTTCCGGTAATTGTGATATCTGTCTTAGCACCGATTGTCTCATCTTCATACATTTTGCCTGTTACCTTCGCAACATAGCTATATTTTTCATTTCCCGTTGCCGGATTCAACAAATAGTAATTATTGCCTTCTACAGTTGCCTTCATAGCGATCAAGTATTGACCACCGTTCTCAATTTCTGAGAGTTCACTGATTTTTGTATATCCTGGGATCTCACTATCAACTACATTGTCATCTTTTCGATAAAGTTCAAAATCACATTTGCCTTTACTATCTACAGAACCATTTCTATCGAAATGGAATTTACTTGCATCATCTTTCCAAAAATACAAATATTTGCTGTTTGAAGCGTCTTCTGCCTGCTGTAACGTAAATGCTTCTCCATTTTTAGCAACCGTAATAACCGCCTCTGTCTCGACAAGTGGTCTGTTAGCTCCTGATGATGATTTTGGTCCGAGATAAACCTTTTTCCCATCCTCTGTTACTGCTGTGATCTTATACTGGTTTTCTGTTCCCTCCTGTTTATCAAACGTAAACAGGCATTTACTGATCTTCTTCTCACCGCCATTATCAAACTGTGCATTAGTTCCAAGCGCTACCGAAGCCTCTTCTTTTATCGGGATATTTTCTTCAACTACTTTTGCAACATGATTAAAATTACTGCTTGCAGCAGATGGATTTACCGCATAATAAGTTCCATCATCCGCCTTTGCCGTAATTAAATATTTCGTACCGCTTGTAAGTTGAGAAATATCTGTCACTTTCTCATACCCCGGCATTCCCAGATCATTTTTTGCACCTGGCGCCGCTTTCCATAATTCCATGTGACACTGTGCCACATCACTGCTGTATCTGTCAAAGTGCAGCTTAGAAGTATTGCCCTTCCAGAAATAAAGATATGCACCGCCTGTTCCTTCTGTCATATCTTTTAAAGATACCGTTCCATCCTCATGTGACTCTAATAAAATTTCTGTCTCTGTCTCTGCGCTTACACACTGTGACGGTGCTTTTTTATGGTTCACATATACTTTCTTATCTCCAGCCTGTGCGGAAATTTTATATGTATTTTCTTTATTTGCCACACTCTCAAATGTAAACATGCAGTTATCCAAGGAGACTTTCTCTCCATTAAAATTCGCCTGTGCAGTTGCAAGCTGTGCTTTTACCTGTTTCTCAACTGCCTGTGCATCCTCTCCTACCAATGTCACATCTGCAATATTTTTATCAAGACCGTCTAATGTGCTGTCACTGTAATTTCCTGCCTTGTCTGTATATGTTTTCGTATCTCCTACACGAAGATCTACGATCTCATAATCTTTTTCATCTGTTACGATTACATCGACTGTCGTCTTTTCACCTTCAGACTCAACTGTTACAGTCGCTTTTTCCATTCCTGTTACTGTTTTAGATGTCAATGTCACTTCGCCGTCAGCATATGCTGCTGTTACTGCGTTTTCATTGTCAGAAGAAACTTCCACTTTTGCGCCATCTTTTAAGCCGTTTACTGTCAGTTTTTTCGACATATCAGATGTCATTGTAACATCTGCCACAGTACCGTTTTCGTCTGTGCACCAGATATTTCCGATTGCTGCGCCTTTTGCAACGTCTTCAATATCAAAATCTTCATACGTAATCACAGTTCCGTCACTCTCATAAAGAAGACCGATCGTTCCGTCAGGAAGAATTGTCAGACAAGAGTATGCGTAATATGCAGATCCGTTAATGCTGTAGTTATATTTCCAGTCAAGTGTTCCGTCATCCTGCACTAAGCCTACGAAAATCTTTCCCGCCGCACGTCCCGATGAAGACGATGGAGTTGCAAACAAGATTGCTGTTTTACCATCAATTTTCTTCGGATATGTAATTGCTGTCAACTGACAATTCAGCCAGTAACTAATCCCCATATTTTTTTGCGTTGACCATGTTTCTCCAAAATCATCCGATGTATAATATCCGCCATGGCGAGTAAACATATACAATTTTCCATCTGCCTCAGTTACAACTGCTTCTGAACTCCATCCAGATACAGACTTTCCTCTTTCCCACGTCTTACCGCCATCATCCGAATAAATAGCCACGCTATTTTTATCTGAACCTGTAAATTCATATGCCGTAAATAAGATCCTGCCTTTAGAAGTAACCATACCTCGTCCCGGTCCTACTAAAAGAGACTGCTCATGATCTTTTCTCATATTGACAATCGTAGGTACAGACCACGTTGCTCCTGCATCTTCCGATGTTGTCAGGTACAAATAATCTGTCGGCCATACCTGAAACGGCGAATCAGCTTCAAACAGATTCGCATCTACATCTTTCCCTTTAATATTAAAATAAGCGTCAACTGTATAACCTTCTACGATTGCGTCATTCGCATCTTTAATCACATATGCAGAATCAGATTCTTTCTTATCATTCTTTTCCAAATGATATGTATAGTTAGCTTCATTCTGACGATCATTTACCCAACAATTCTGCCATTTCCTTGCGTCTGCCAGAAGAATATTTCCGTTCTCATCATGACTTTTACCTGCGACCAGTGCATGACTCGCGCCATTCAGCGCATATCCTGCCGGAAAAAGGTCTGCAATCATGTACACCTTTTCTCCGTCCGTTGCCATGGCAGGATCGATAAACGTTGTAGAATTGTTATTATGCGTGTTCCCGTTATCACCAAGGTAATTAGCAAACGTATAGTGCCATGTCTTTCCTTTGTCTGTCGAACGGGATACGATCGTATCCAGTCCACCACCGTCTAAACTCGTATTCCATCTGGCATCGCAGCCGGCTACCAATGTGCCGTCATCAAGAGATACAAGACACGGAATTCTAAACCTTGTACTTCCTCCCGTTCCACTCCAGAATGGCTGTTCTTTCGTTGTTCCGTCTTGGGGCTTCACGCCATCTGCCGCCATAACTGTTCCCGGCACACTACTGACCGTTAAAACCGCGGCAAGCAGAAGCGCTAAAGCCCTTCCTCTTTTTTTCATACTTTTTCCCTCCGTTTATTTTCAGGCTCATGTCAATCCCCCGAAGTGCCAAAAGGCATATTCCGGGATTGTAAGCGATCGCCAAGTTCTCGGCGAACTCAGACTTTGGCTTATCGCCATTACAAAAAAGAAAAACCGTATTAAACCATCTACGATTTTCCATTTTACACCTTATTTTAAATTATACTATTCGCCATATTGTTTTTCAATGAGATTGCCCTTGACAAAACCACTGAATTTTTCGTGCTAAACAACAGTGTTTCCCTTCAATTTTTTGTGTATTTTACACAATTTTAGCTAACAATATTTCTATTTCTTCATATCGTGGATCATTCGGACGATATCATATCCGTAGTTATCTCCCGTTGCCCAGCCAAGCCCTTCAGGATTTTCCTGCTGCCCCAGCCATTCCACATATGGAGCCGCTCCTTTTTTTACATACTCATACCGATCATCTACACACTTCCCATTCAAAGGGTCTGCTGTGGCATATGCTTTCAGATGTTGAATCTGAGCCCTGATCCCGGTCCGCACATCAGGATAAGAGTTCCCGGGCACACCCCCGCCTGTTGTACCTAATCCCGCAAAATTAAACTGTTCGACAGAAGCATCTCCGCCATACTGCAAAAATCCCGTTTCTTTCATCGTCTGCACAAAAGCAACTTCCGGACGAACGCCTTCTGCCACCGCTTCATCATAATACATCCTGCAAAACACTTCTATAGACTCTGCTCCACCTTTGGAAAGAGCTTCTTTCGGATAAGGTTTTCCTGCCGTCTGAAAATAATCTACCATCTCATCAACTGTTACGCGGCTGTTTCCCATAATCGGATACTGTCCGTCAGCGATCGTTTCCTGTGATTCTTCAGCATTTCCCGCTGTATTTTGAGCGTTGTTTTCCCTTTGGTCTTTCACTTCATTTTTCCCTTGATCATTTCCTTTGTTTTTTTCGTAAACTTCCGCTTCTCCTTGTACAGCCGCTTCCTGCTTATTCTTGTCCTTCTCATGTGCCTGCGAAGAGAGCCGCCCTGATACTGATGCCAGTGCAATCGTTAAAACAAGAAGTACCGCCAGACCCGCTTCCATATATAATTTCATTTTCCGCTCATTTTGACGCGCCATATATTCACCATCCCAGAAATTTAAAATATCTCAACGGAACAACTTCCGCTGAGATATTATATTAGCACATGTTCAAATATATGAAAAGGAATCCCTTCCCGGTAAATTATTTTGCAAACAATATTGCAACGCCATATTTACGCGCGCGCCATTCCATCTACACTAAGAACTACGCCTGTAATATAGGACGCTTCATCAGATGCAAGAAATACAAATGCATTTGCAATGTCTTCCGGCTGTCCGAGTCTGCGAAGCGGAATCTGTGCGATCATCGGCTCGATCACGTTTTTCGGAACGGCTTTCATCATGTCTGTTTCCGTAATTCCCGGAGCAACTGCATTGACACGGATTCCTTTTGGCCCAAGCTCTCTTGCCAGAGAGATCGTCGTACCGTTTACCGCAAACTTAGACGCCGGATAAGCAAATCCGCTCGGCTGACCGGAAATACTTACCATTGAAGACGTATTCAGGACAACCCCGCTGTGATTTTTAATCATTCCGTCAACTACCGCGCGTGTTGCGTTAAATACACCTTTTACATTCAGATCGATCACACGATCAAAATCAGCTTCTGTATAAGATGTAAACGGAGTGCTCTCGGAAACCCCCGCATTATTCACCAAAATATCAATACGTCCGAACTGTTTCTCTACTTTATCAAATTCTTCTTTCACACTTTCAAAACTTCCGAGGTTCGGACTGATCCCTACCACTTCTGCATCCGGATGAATCGCTTTTAACTTCTCGACTGCCGCTTCCGCGTTTTTTTCACTGCTCGCCGCAACAGCAACTTTCGCACCCTCTCTTAAAAATGCATCTGCTGTCGCAAATCCGATTCCACGGCTTCCTCCTGTAATAATCGCTACTTTATCTTTTAATCTCATAAATCGTTCCTCCTGTTTTTCTCTTGTTTTTCTCTTGTTTTTATGTGTCGATCTTACTCTCTTATAATTTTCATTGCACATTATATAAGTATAATAACACATAATAGAAATTATGTCTGTGATTTTATCACCAAATAAAAATATCCGGCAAAATAATTATAAACATAATATAAAATAAAAGAGAATATCTCGCAGCAAAAAATCGCAATCTGCCGCGGATATTCTCTTTTTCTTATTCTAAGCCTGCTTTTATTCGTGATAAAAATTCACCGTCTCTGCTATATTCTCTCGCCGCCAAAAGCGCCGCTCCCTGTACAGGCGAATATTTAGGAGGACAAAGACAAATTCCATTTTCCTTGAGCTTCCGCACCAGTGGCTTTAATATAAAATCTCCTGCATGAAACAATCCACCTGAATAAGATACGATCGTGTCTCCCGAAAATTCCAGTTTTCTATAAACAGCGCCTATGATCAGCGCTAATTCTTCTGCCGCAGCCTCATACAAACGTATTGCTTCTTCATCTCCTTGCATCGCTGCCTGTAAAAGCAATTTTTGAAGTTCAGCTGTTTTTGTACGATTATTTTTATACACTTCATCAAAAATGTCTATAAGGTCAAAGTCATTTTTTAAATTAAAATTGTATCGGAAAATCTCGAGTAACTTTCCTTTTTTTACCCTTCCGTCACTCTCTTTTGAAAACAGCTCCAACGCTTTCTTTCCCAACCAATAACAAGAGCCTTCATCAGAAAAACCATCATCCCATCCGCCCGCACGAGCTTCTGTGCCAAACTTATTTTGTCCATAAGCGATCGAACCTGTTCCTGCCACAAGATTGATCCCCTCTTCTAATCCCAAAGATCCTGCCCATCCCGCGGCGCTGTCGTTTACAATTTTCATCGGCCTATCTGTAATTTTGTCAATCCGGCATAAAAAGCGTTCATCATTTACTCTTGATTCTCCCCAATTCGGAAAGGCAAGACATATATAGGCATCATTCCCGTCTAATATTTGATTTATATTTTCTCTTAGTAATTCTGTCACATAATCCATTCCAACGTGCTTATAAGAAATAGTTCCTATCTTGCGCTGTGCAATCGTTTTTCCGTTTTCATCTAACAGTAAAAAATCAGTTTTTGTTCCCCCTCCGTCAATCCCCAGAAAATACACTATACCGCCTCCATTTCCGAAAATGCTTCTAATGTAAACACAAGCGCTCTCACAAGATGAAACGCACATTTCCACGGTGTTCCTTTTGCACTGTTTTTTACGGTTCCGTCATATTCCAGTCGTTCAAACCACTCTTTATATTGTGAATCAAAAAACTTTTCTTTACAATAATTATGCTGATCTAAAAATTCTTGAAGAAAATAACTGTCTTTCGTATAGCAATACGCCTGTGCATAAGCTGTCAACGCCTCCGCATTCGGCCACCATACTTTTTCATTCCATAAAGAGTTCGTTTCTTTAAACCAGTCGATCGGGCGAGGTGTTTCCCCCAATGCGTCTGCATATGAAATAATTCCACCATACTCTTCATCTTTTCCGACGGCATTTGCCCAACGGGCAATCTGTATACCGCGCATAGTAATCTGCTTGTCTTCCAGCAATACTCCTGCCTTCATAAGAAACCATGCTGATTCATGCATATGTCCCGGATTAATAAAGCGGCCTTTGTCTGACTCAATATCAATTTTATTTTCTCTTGTAACCGCTTCAAACACTACGTTATATTCATCATTTGCAAACCAGTTAGCAATCTTATCGACACATTCATTCAAAAGTTTTTTTGTAACATCCGTCCCCAATACTTCCGCACATGTTTCCGTTGTAGACAGACATGTCAGATACATGTCATGCCATATAAAAACCGGGCTCCATGTATTTTCATATATTTCTTTAAACCATGGATCAAATACATTTTTTTCCATCGTTTCATAACAAGTTTTTAAAAGTTCCATATTTTCCGGCGTTCTTACTTCTTCTATTTTAAGGTATTCTGCCACCCCCTGCAAAACATGAAAATCAGAAAATATTGAGATTGTACCTTCCAAAACATTCCCTTTTCTGTCCAATACATAATTCCATCTTCCATCGCCCGCATACCCATATTTTACAAGAAATGAAAAACCATGCTTTGCATTTTCCAACCACTCCTTCTTTTTGCGTACTTTGTTATAAAGCAGTGAATATATATATAGCTGACGCCCTTGAAACCAAATATATTTCTTATCATCTGTCATCTTTCCTTCTCTGTCAAAACAAGTAATATATCCGCCGTATTCTTTATCTATGCACCTCCGATCCCAAAATGGCATCACATCTTCTAAAATATGTTTTTCATAATAAGATACCAGTCTTTCTTTCAGTAATATGTCCATATATGCCTCCATATCATTCTCCTATGATTTCCAGAGCATAATGATCTGCTCTTCCGCATAATCCAATGCAACTTTTATCCCACCTATGATCGGAGCATCTGCGCCTAACTTTGAAGTTACGACTTCAGGAACAAACGGACAAACTTTTTCTAATATTTTCTTGATCTCAACAATATTTTCCTCTGTAAAAATTTCTGAATCTCCACCTAATATCACCATCTCAGAGTTTAACATCAATACGGTATTGGCGATGACAACGGCGATTTTTCTTATAATTTTTTTCACAATGGCATCTGCCGCCTCATCACCTTGTTCAGCTCGCAAAATAAGATCTGACAAGCCGTTTTTTTCACCGCATTCTGAGAAAATATTTTGACACACCTTTTTTTCAAATCGTCCGGGGCATACAAACTCATCTGTCATCTCTTCCAATGATTCTAGATAATAACCTAATTCTCCCGCCGCCATATTATTTCCTTTTAGAAGATATCCGTCTACAATCGCCCTTGCCGCAAAGCCTTCTCCGTATTTTATGTAAACAATATTCGTCTGTTTTTTTCCTACGCCTCTTTCACGTTCTCCGATCAGCGCCAATTCAACGTCATTTACAATAATCGCTTCTACATTATATTTCTGTAAAATATGCTCTTTCAAATCGACATTTTTCCATTCCGGCAAATATGTTCCAAAGAGATCGTTTAAATCATTCTGGCCTGTCAGCGCAGGAACACCTACTGCGATCGCAATCACATCTACATCCTTTTTTCGCTTTTCAAGCAACTCGTCTATCGCAGAATCCAACTGCCCGAGAACCTCGTCCACTCCGTTTTCTACTATGATCTCCTTTTCTGTCCACTGCTGAACTTCACCGTACAGATCTGCAATACCTGCACGAACTTTTTTAGGCATCAATTCAACCGAAATCACATAATAAAGGTCTCCTTTATAACTTAATTGTCTCGGCTTTCTTCCCAAGCTCGTATCGTCACAGCCGTTTTCATATACAATCCCGTTTTCGATCAAGGCCGCTACATTATTACTTACCGCCGGTGCACTTAAATGCATCCTTTTTGAAATTTCCTGTCTGGAAATTCCATCATATACTTTTATCAGCCGTAAGATCATTAGTTTATTTCGATCTCCTATATCTGTCGGATTATAGATTTTCAAAGCATATCCCCCTTTATTTCTTACTCTTTGACCGAACCTGCCAACATACCTTCAACAAGATATTTCTGCGCAAATATATATATCAACACGATCGGCACTGTCGCAATAACCAACCCTGCCATAATAACAGGTATATTTAATGTGAAACGTCCTTTAAATAAAGTAATCCCTACCATTAAGGTTCGCAATTCTTCTTTCTGAAGAAAAACAAGCGAAATCAACAGCTCGTTCCATACCCATACAAGATTTACAAGTGATGAAGTAATAAGCGCCGGAACGCTCAGCGGAATCATAATCTTTGTCAACGCCTTCCGCTTACTGCACCCGTCAATCTCCGCTGCCTCTAACAAAGAATCCGGTACTGTTTTCATGAAATTTCTCATCAAATATATCGTCATAGGCAACATAATTCCTATATATATTAATATCACAGAAACACGTGTATTTACCAGACCCAATATTTTAATAATCCGGAACTGCGGTATAATCATAACAACCGGAGGAACAGACATCAGCGGAACGATCATGTTGAACAGCACTTTTTTCCCTTTAAACCTCATCTTTGCAAAGGCATATCCTGCCAGCAGTGCAATGATTCCCGTAATAAAAACCGCTGCAACTGTAAGAATCAAACTATTCATAAACCATTGTCCGAACGGTTTTCCCCGGAAAGCTTCCACAAAGTTTTGTACTGTAAATGTTTGCGGAAGGCCTGCCATATTATTGACATATTCTTCATGCGTTTTAAACGAATTCGCTGTCATAAAATATAACGGAAAGATAATAACGACCACAAGTAAAATCATCAATAGCTGGGAGACTATTCCTCCTCTTTTTCGTTTCATTCTTTCACTCCTCTTTTCTCATAACAATCTGATGTATTACAATCAATATTGCCGCAATAGCAAGAAGTACTACGCTGATCGCCATTGCAATATTGAAATCACCACCGCCAAACGCTTTCTTATAAATCAAATATTCCAACACAAGTGTCTTATTTCCCGGGCCGCCTGCCGTCATCACATAAATGAAATTAAACACCCAACTCAACATTTCAATAAGAGTGATGATCACATAAAATTCAATAATCGATTTTGTCTGCGGCACGGTAATGTGCATAAATTTCTGAAACCATGTAGCTCCGTCTACATCAGCCGATTCATACAATGTTTTATCTATTGACATCATTCTCGCCAAAAACAAAACAACTCCGAAACCGATCTGCTTCCACATAATAACTATTGCCACACTCGGGAATGCCAAATTCGGATCTCCCAACCAATCCAACGCCATATTCTCCAACCCGATTGTCCGCAAAATAGAATTGATAACTCCGTTGTACTGCAGTAAATATGAAAATACAATGCCCACAACCGGAATTGCCAGTATGTACGGAATAAAAATAACGCTTCTGTAAAACCTCCACCCTCTGATTTTGTTATATAAAATTGATGCAATGGCAAGTGAAAGCACTGTCAATATCGGAACGCATAAAAATAATTTCAAGTTGTTCTTCAACGCAGTCAGCAAAAGTTCGTCTTCAAATGCCATCTTATAATTTCTCAGACCTACAAAAACACTCTCATTTGCAAAGGTCGTATAGAAGCTTTGGATAATAACATAGATAATCGGAATTACAATTACAACCGCCAAAATGATAAAGGTTGGTAATATATAGAAATACGGCGTGAACTTTTTCATCCTGTTCGTTTTCATATCAATCCCTTCCTTTGAAACAGAGGCTTTCCTCTTTTCAGAACTATTCTTCTACACTCCATTCTAAAAACGCATCATGAACCTCAGGATTTTGTTCCATACATTTCCCGAGTGCCTCATCTAATTCCACCGCTGCATCCTTCGGCGCTAACCCTTCCGAAAACATCTTCTGTACCGTCGGAATCAGACCATCTGTTTCAAACATAGGTGCAAAATACAACTGATAACAAAAATTATTGTCTTCTTTCTGCCATTCCAAAACTTTTCTGTCAATTTCGCTGGATACCCAGCTTTCATCAAAGTTATTATTCGGCATCATCGCATTTGCCGATTCATACAGATATTTAATATTATCTTCTTCCTGTAAAAACAATAAGAAGTCTGCCGCCTCTTCTTTATGTTTCGCACTGTTTGGTATTACATATACCTGACTCGGAGTTGCAACTGAATCCGCAAATTTTCCGGTTCCGAATACTGGCGCTTTTGCAAAACCGATCTGATCTGCCCCTAATGATTTTTCCAATGATACCGCATACGGCTGTGTATGAAGTGTCATTGCCGCTTTTTTGCTTTCGATCAACTGCTGCCCCTGATATAAGTCTAATGAAAGTATATCTTCGTTAATATATCCGGCTTCTTTCAGCTCTGCAATTTTTTCCAGCCATTCAGAGTATTTTTTATCTGTAAAGCTTTCTTGTCCACTCATAAGGGAAATCATATCATTCACGCTGTCCATATTTTGCTGTCCCAAAAAAATCCCGATCCACGCCGGTAAATATCCGTCTTTTAACCCCATTCCTAACGGCGTAATTCCTGATGATTTTAATTTCTCACAACACTCTAAAAATTCATCCCATGTAGTAAACGGATTTTCCGGATCTACTCCGGCAGTACGCATTGCTTCTTTATCATAGGCAATCCCATATGTAAATCCATATGCCGGGATTCCCCATTGTTTCCCGTTCCAATTCGTCTGAGCCAATGCCGACTTCGGAATAACCGAGAGTTCTTCTTCAGAAATATAGTCACTAATCGGAGCTACGTTTCCTTTCCAAACATCTTCCATTGCCTGAGTTCCGCCCCACATATATTGAATATCCGGACCTTCCCCTGCCGCCTCTGCCGTACGAAATGCCGTATACAGATTATCACTTTCCTGAAGAACAGCTTCCACTTTAATATCAGGGTTCTTTTTTTCATACCGTTTTACCATCTCTTCCATATACGCCTTATATCCCGGCACTTCTTGTTCTCCCCAATACCAAACGCTCAAAGTTGTTTTCCCTGTACCTTTCGCATCGTCGCTCTTTCCACATCCAAAAAGCAAAGATACGACCAACGCCGCAATCAACACCACAGAAATCTTTTTCATACTTTTCTCCTTTCTTTTATTTAAGTACATTTATTAATTTAATTAAATAATATCATAAAATATATATTTGTCAATATTTGTCTGAATATTTATGTATTGTTTTATGTTTTTCTGTTTTGCATTGTTTTGTACTGTTTTTTTCTGATTAATTCCGGGTGGAGGATTCAAAAGATAGTATAGCTATATCATAAGCAAGATTCCTATTTTGAAAACCATATACAAAAAACTATCCCCCTTACTATCATTTTCTAAATAGTAAGGGGGATTGCAGTCATTCTGAATATGGATTTTCTTTTATTTTTGCATTACTGACCGTCAGAAAAAGCTTCATCTATCGCTTTTCCGATATCATTACGCTTATATTTGTTTTTAAACTGTACCCATTCTGTCGCTGCGTAGGCATTTTTTCTTGCTTCTTTCAGATTAGCGCCTTTTGCAGTTACACCAAGCACACGGCCTCCGTTTGTCACGATGTTTCCGTCCTCAAATTTTGTTCCTGCATGGAAACAGTAATACCCTTCATGTTTACTGAATTCTTCAAGACCTGTGATAGGATAGCCTTTTTCGTACTGAACCGGATAGCCTTCAGATGCAAGCACAACGCACACGGCCGCATTATCTTCAAACTGAAGATCGATCTGATCCAGAGTTCCGTCCACACATGCTTCAACAACGTCCAAAATATCATTTTTCATACGCGGAAGCACAACCTGAGCCTCCGGATCTCCGAAGCGGGCGTTGTACTCCAACACTTTCGGTCCTTCTTCTGTAAGCATCAGACCGAAGAAAATAACGCCTTTAAACGGGCGGCCCTCTGCAGCCATAGCATCTACCGTTCTCTGGTAAATATATTTTTCACAAAATTCTTCTACTTCTTTTGTATAGAACGGACTTGGTGAAAATGTTCCCATTCCGCCTGTATTCAGCCCTGTATCACCGTCACCGGCACGTTTGTGATCCTGCGCGCTTGTCATCGTTTTGATCGTCTTTCCGTCTACAAATGAAAGAACAGATACTTCGCGACCTGTCATGAACTCTTCAATGACCATCTCGTTTCCGGCTGTGCCGAATTTTTTGTCAAGCATGATCGTCTTTACGCCTTCTTTTGCCTCTTCAAAATTCTGACAGATCAGCACTCCTTTACCAAGTGCAAGTCCGTCTGCCTTCAATACGATAGGGAACTTTGCATTCTCAAGATAGGCGATTGCTTCCTTTGGATCTGTAAAATTCTCATATCCTGCCGTAGGAATATCGTATTTTTTCATAAGATCTTTTGAAAACGCTTTTGATCCTTCCAAAATAGCGGCGTTTTTCTTTGGACCGAACGTACGGATTCCCGCATCTTCCAATACGTCCACAAGACCTCCGACAAGCGGATCATCCATTCCGACGATGCAAAGATCGATCTCTTTTTCTTTGGCAAATTCTGCCAGTTTTTCAAATTCCATTGCTCCGATGTCCACGCACTCTGCGTATTCTGCAATTCCCGCGTTTCCGGGCGCGCAGTATATCTTATCTGCTCTGGGACTTTTTGCCACACTTGCCGCAATGGCATGTTCTCTTCCGCCGCTTCCGACGATCAATATTTTCATGATAGATTCCTCCTGTCTGTACAAACCGTTTTACGTTCCGAAATGACCGCCCGGTTTTTTCGTCCCGGCGGTCATTTTTTAATGTTTCGACATTCTATAAATTTTCTATAAAAGCATGTCCGTTTTCAACATGCACTTTTCCGTTCGCGATCAAATGGATCGCTTCCGGAAGGATTTTCCACTCTGCCTGCTCCATCACTCTTCTTTGAAGCATCTCCGGTGTGTCACCCTGCTCAACTTCTACTGCTTTCTGCAGGATGATCGGGCCTGTATCGGTTCCTTCATCTACAAAATGAACGGTCGCGCCGACTACTTTAACACCTCTTGCAAGCGCTGCTTCATGCACTTTTAATCCATAATATCCTTTCCCGCAAAACGCCGGAATCAACGACGGGTGAATATTAATCATCCGGTTTCTGTAAGCCGCGATCATTTCCGGAGGGATAACAACAAGAAATCCTGCCAAAACGATCAGATCCGGTTCGTACTCGTTGACGGCTTCCAAAAGTTTTTCATTAAACACATCCCTGGATTCATAATCTTTCGGCGAGATACATTTTGCCGGGATGTGATTCTCTCTCGCCCGCTCAAGCGCATATGCATTCTTGTTATTGCTGATAACTCCGACGATCTTTGTATTCCTGATGACGCCGCCTTTTACGCCGTCAATGATCGCCTGCAGATTCGTACCTCCTCCGGATACGAGCACAACGACCTTTAGCATAAGTCTACTCCTTTTTCTCCCGCTTCGATGCGGCCGACTACATACGGCGCATCTCCTGCCGCTTTGATCGCTTCCAGAGTTTTCTCCACATCTGCCGGATCAACGGCAACGATCATTCCAAGTCCCATGTTAAACGTATTGTACATCATCTGCTCTTCGATATCGCCTTCTTTTGCAAGCATCTTGAAGATCGGCGGGATCGGATAACTGTCTTTTTCGATCACCGCTCGAGTACCGTCGATCAGCATACGCGGAACATTCTCATAGAAACCGCCGCCTGTAATATGGCTGCATGCTTTCACCGTTATTCCCGCTTCTTTAATACTCTTAAGCGCTTTCACATAAATTCTTGTCGGAGCGAGAAGCGCCTCTCCGAGAGTACATCCCAATTCATCGTAATATGTATCAAGAGATTCTTTTGTAATATCAAATACTTTTCTTACAAGTGAAAATCCGTTGCTGTGAACTCCCGTAGACGCCATTCCGATCAAAACGTCTCCGGCAGACAGATTTTCTCCTGTGATCATATCTTTTTTATCGCATACTCCTACCGCAAATCCGGCAAGATCGTACTCGTCTTCTGCCATAAGTCCCGGATGTTCCGCCGTTTCGCCTCCGATCAGCGCCGCTCCCGACTGAAGACATCCTTCTGCCACTCCGCTTACGATTGATGCGATCTTCTCAGGCTCATTCTTGCCGCATGCAATATAATCAAGGAAAAACAGTGGTTCTCCTCCCGCACAGGCAATATCATTCACACACATTGCCACAGCATCGATTCCGATCGTGTCATGCTTATCAAGCACCATCGACAGCTTCACTTTCGTTCCGCAGCCGTCTGTTCCCGACAGCAGTACCGGCTCTTCCATTTCTTTGATCTTATCAAGAGAAAATGCTCCCGAAAATCCTCCGAGTCCTCCGAGCACTTCCGGACGCATCGTCTTTTTCACATGCTCTTTCATAAGTTCTACTGATCTGTAACCGGCCTCTATGTCAACTCCTGCTTTCTTATAATCCATACCACTTTCTCCTTTACTTTAAATACTCCTCATATCCGACCTCGGCAAGACGATCGGCTTTCGCCTGAACGGTATCTTTCATCTCTGCCGAATAGTCTTTTAACTTTTTTAATACCTCTTCATCTGATACAGCGAGGATTTTTGCCGCAAGAATCGCAGCGTTCATTCCACCGTCAATCGCAACAGTCGCAACCGGAATTCCCGGCGGCATCTGAACGATCGAGTAAAGAGCGTCCATACCATCCAGATTCTTTCCTGACATCGGCACTCCGATCACCGGCATCGGGAACAGCGCCGCACACATTCCCGGAAGATGTGCAGCCATTCCGGCTCCTGCGATGATTACTTTAATCCCTTTTCCTTCCGCAGCTTTTGCCCACTCAAAAAATACATCCGGCATACGATGTGCGGAAATGATCGTCATTTCATAATCAATTCCGAATTTTTCCAACATTGACGCAGCTTTGCTCATCACTTTCAGGTCAGAGTCACTGCCCATTACGATTCCTACTTTTGGCACGTTATTTCCTCCTTAAAATCTCAAATCAATTTTCGAGTTGTTTTAATGGTTCATTTAAAATCTCAGTTCCCGGAAGCACAAATCTTCCGTCTTTAATTAGTATAATGTGTTTCCCGTCTTTTGTCACTACACTTATTTCTTCTAACTCTTCATAAGGTACGGTTATATCTGTATGACATTGAAAGTATGCCGCAGACGGATCTTCTTTTCTTTTCAGCGAACAAGAATTATCCTTTGCAACGATTTCTTTTCCGTTCGGATTATATACACGGACGTCTTCGCTCCATGAATAGCATGTGTCGCCCACTGCAAAATGAGGTCCTGTTTTCTCTGCGATCAAAATCGGCATCTTATCTTCGATCCCGTATTTTTTTCCCGCGGCATAAGCAGTCGTATTTGTTCCGATCGCGAATTCGCCAAGCGGAAGAGTATCATGATTTTTCAAAACATTATCAAAAATATATCGTCTGCCTTCTTCCTCGTCTTTAAAATTGCCGCATCTATAATCAACGATCTTTCCGTCTTTAAATTTCAATTCAAGGTCTTTATACTGCAAACCGTCAAGATACACCCGGCTGACATGCAAAACTCCGTTCGTTCCTTCCAGCACCGGTGATGTAAACACCTCGCCTACCGGAATATTTACATCTGCCACACAGTTTTCAAAAATCGTCTCTTTCCGAGCATCTTTTAACGACCAAAGCCGAATCTCCATATCCGTCCGGTTCTCTCCCTTTCCGATCACACGGACTTTTTCTCCCTGATCGAGCGCATCGATCATCGTCTGTTGAACTTTCTCATATAATTTTGCATCTAACGTATTAATTCGTATTACTTCATCGAAAATTTCTTCATATTTCGGACCGATCTCCGGCACAGGATATGCAATGATCGTAAAACTTCTCTCTTCTCCTTTGATATATTCATTTGTGATCTGACCGGATCTGCTGTCGTATTGAAGCGCAAGCTCCCTTTGCTCTTCACTGTAAGCCGGAGCTTCCGGTACTGCTTTCGGTGAAAACGGCTTTTCTCCGAATGTTTCCATCACGGCAGGTCCTGCGAACTGCGCTGCCTGTTCTTTATTTTGTTCATAAACAGTATGCATCACTTCCAGACGCCGTTCAATATAGCGTTTATCCATAAATAACGCCTGATCTTGTCTGTGATCGTACTCATACTGCCAGTTTGCCACAGCGCCGAAATATCCGATTTTGTGATGCTCTCTTTTCGTGATCACACCCGACGCCGCCCTGTATATTACAGGTTTTAACCCCATAGCGCGAAAATTTGCGATCGCCGCTCTTATGACCCGTTCAAATCCGAGGCTGTAACGAATATTTACGACTGATTTTTTGGACAGATCTTTTCCTGTATTGATAAATCCGATCCGATATCCTTCCGTGTAAACGTCCGCCATCTTTTGAATCGTCTCTTCGGGAAGCGACCTGAGACGGCGCGCAGTTCCCAGCTCATTTTCTGTAATATATTCTCCGAAACGATACAAATACCTGTCGCTGCTCAAATCTGCATTTTCGATAATATCTGCCGCAAACGAATACGACGGATCGATCTGTTCTTTAATCCGATCTGCCAAAAATACGTCGCAATAATCGCTTGCATACCAATACACGATATCTCTTACTCTTCGTATTTCCGGTTCAGCGCCATCTGCCCGGCAATTTTCAAAATACGTATATACCTCGATAAACAATTCATACAAAATCGTCAGATAATCAAGTCTGCCTTCAAACGCATAAGGGATGCCGGAGCGCATTTCCACATAGAGAAAACTCAAAAGCCTTCCCATCTCCGGCTCAAACCAGCTGCATGCATATTTCGGATTTGCATAGCTTTTTTCGTAAGCATCCCCGACAATATCACTATAAAGGATTTCGTTGATCTGTCTCATGTCTTCTTCATTATATTGATCCCATTTTCCGCTTTCCACCTGAATCCGCACATTTTCCACTTCAAGCAAAAACAGGGCAACCAATCTGAAATACGCGATATAAGAATCTTCCACAGATTCCTCAAAAGGCAGCGTGCGAAGACGTTCTACCGACAACGCATGCCGTTCCCTATATGAATCGTTGTTGTATTTTTCTGACACTTCCTGCATTTTCCTTTCCCTCCCGCTCATCTGTTTACTTTTCTTTATTATTTATCTTTTTTCACTACTTTTTATCTTTTGCTTACTAATTCAAACCTCTGATAAATACCGCAAAAAATGAAATAATCGCCGCCGCATTCATGACAATACCGATCTTACACGTCAGATAACTGCGTTCTCTCTCCCGAAATCCTATAATTGCCGAATAAATTCCGTATCCTGCCAGTATCAAAGAAATAATCGTAATGCCTCCTATGATCCCGGGGGCTTCTCCTCTTCGGACAAACGCGTATGCTATACATCCCGCCAACACTGCGGCCGAACCTAATCCGAACAGACACGAAAGATTTCCGTTGCCCGCCTGTTTTTGCTTTGGCTTTTTATGTTTCACCCCGCTTTTTTTCCGGTTTTCCTCCCGTTTCAAAGCAGTTTCTTTTTTCTTATCTTCTGCCTTTTTTTCCTTTCCGAACATAACGTTTTCTCCTTATCCGACTGCATACCACAAACAAAATATATCCTAAAACTCCGCCGATTGTATTTAATAAAATATCATCGACATCAAAACTTCCTACTCTCGTAAAAAGTTGTATTGTTTCCACGCCCAGACTCAGCGCCATACTGAAAAATAATATTTTAAAAAATCCCATGGACTTTCCCGCCATGGAAATAAAGAAACCATAAGGAACAAAGATCATAATATTCCCGAGAAGGTTCGCAAGCACCGTAAACATGCCAAGCTGTTCTCTATAAGTAAGAAAACGTCTGATTTCTTTAAATAATTCAAGATTATATCTATACTCTTCCGTCACTTCCGTTCTTCCGTACCATTCCGCAAGAAACAGAAAATAAATCAAAAAAACAATATATAGCAAAAACAGGATTTTCCCAAATATCCTATAAATCCGCTCTTTTTTTATACTCAAAAATAACTCTCCTCACACAAGGAACTCTCCCTATCAGTAATTTTTTCAAATCACCGGAAGCGCTAAAAAAGCGCGCTCCGGGACTATACACGGCCGCAAAGTCTCAGGCAAACCCAGACTTCGTTCCGCCGCCGTTGCAAAAAGGGACTGCCTGTATTCCGGCTTAGTCCCTTATTTTTCTTTCTGTTTATTTATCTCTCTTTCATCCGTGTCCTTTCACAGTTTCCCTGAAAGCTGTCAAGCTGCTTAAAATGTAATCTCTTTTTTATGTTTGAGTAATTTTGCTCCGTTCACGATTGCAAGTATTCCTGTTGCCACTCCGACAACGAGAACGATAATCCCAAGTGTAATGCTGCTTGCACCACTGTTTTTCATTGTAAGATATGCCTTTTCCATAAAGCGCCTCCCCGTTTTATTTTACTCCATATGTTTCATAGTATGTATCGATCGCAGCCTTTAATGTATCGTCGATCACAACTTTTCCGTTATACGGCTTGTTGTACAAGTGTTCCACGACTTCTTCCATCGTCACGATCGCGGCCGTATCGAAACCATACAGATCTTTCACCTCGTCAAGGGCGCATTTTTCTCCCCCTTTTCCGACCTCCATACGATTAAGAGATACGATTAATCCGACGATCTCCACATCAGCGGCCTGCTTTACTTTCGGAACGGTCTCTTCCATCGACTTTCCTGACGTCGTTACATCTTCGATCATGATAACTCGATCGCCGTCTTTAAATTTACTTCCGAGGAAGCTTCCTTTGTCTGCTCCGTGATCTTTCTCTTCTTTTCTGTCCGAGCAGTATCGTACTTCTTTTCCATACAACTCACTGTAAGCGATCGCAGTTACAACCGCAAGAGGAATCCCCTTATAAGCAGGTCCGAACAACACATCAAAATCATCTCCGTATGTGTCATGGATCGCTTTCGCATAATATTCGCCGAGCTTTTTAAGCTGCGAACCTGTCACATATCCGCCTGCATTCATAAAAAACGGAGATTTCCTTCCGCTTTTCAATGTGAATTCTCCAAATTTCAGCACATCGCTGTCCACCATAAACTCAATAAATTCCTGCTTATAACTTTCCATCTTTCTTAAAACCTCCGTATTTACGGGCTTTTCTCGCCCTTACTTTCTATGTTTCATCCCCTGCTACACCATTTTTACACCACTTCATGCTCAACTACACCTTCTCTTAAACTTCTCCGTTTCCAAAAACAGCGTATCCTCTGTTACGTGGCAGTACAAACCCATTGTCATTTGTAATGTGCCATGTCCCAGAAGTTTCTGCAATATTTTGGGGTTCATGCCATATTCGATTGCTCTTGTAGCAAAAGTATGCCGAAGTGTGTGCAATGTAAAGGGGGCAAAATCGGGAAAAAACTATTAAACCTTCTCAATTTTATCATATATTTCCTGTTATTTCAATTAAGGAACTTCCTTAAAAATGTACGAAAAACTGTCAAATAGTCCTTTTCTTACTCTACAATCGTACTAATGATACTTAGTATTGTTGTAACGATTTTGATAGCGTATATAAATCAATCAAAAAAGTAACCGCCCCTCGCCCAAGGAATGCGGTTACTCTTTTGAGTAATTAGATAATTTGGACTAACCAACTATCAATAGTGTCTTTTTTATATTATTATTTCTAACAAATACCTATTCAAATGTCAAATCTGACGCTCTTACAATTTTGCTATCAAATTTAATAATTCTTTCCGATTTACTACACCATTTAGTACACCATTTTCATATCAAACCACACCACTTTATGATACAATACACCACTTTACCGTTTTTCAAAATCTTGCAGAACACCAGTAAATACAAGGCTTTGAGAAGTTACATCAATTTATGAAAGAGCATTGTCAGAAATTCACATATTTTCCGTTATTTCAATCGAGAAACTCCCCTAAAAATGTACGAAAAACCGATCTCATAAAAATCCATATACAAACAGGGCCGCCACTAAGTGACAACCCTGTATTTTTCCGTACTGTTTACGGATGAAGCTTATTTTCTTTTGTTCCTTTTGAAAATTGTCAGAGCCGTTCCGCCTGCAGTCACGCCTGCAAGAACTACAAGTCCGATCAGCAGCGTTACGTTAAAATTATCTCCTGTCTGAACCGCTCCGCCTTTGTCCGGTTTCTCTGTATTCGGTTTCTTATCCGGATCTACCGGCTTCTTATCCTCTGACGGATCTGCTTTCACCGATACGGCTACGTCTGCCGACTGTCCGCCGTATGTTACTGTTACTTTCTTCGTATCCGCTGTCAGTTTTGTATTAAGACTCGGATTAAAGGAGAAATCTTTTGCCGTCTCCGGTCCGTATGCAACAACTTTTGTTGTTCCGTCTGACATCGTTACTGTAAGCACAAGTCCTTTCGGATCGAATTTCTCCCCTTCTTTGTACTCTGTCTTAGCAGGATTTGCTTTAATTTCAACTTTGTCTACCGTTGGCGTCTCCGGCTCTACCGGCGTGTCAGCTTTCACTTCAATACCGATTTCTACCGTCTTGCCCGCATATGTTACATCAACTTTGCTCACACCTTCTGTAAGCGCTGTATCAAGTGACGGATTAAATGCGAAGTCTGCCTTTGTTGCATCACTGTAAGCTACTTCTTTGTCCTCGCCTTTGTTATATTTCACTGTAAGCACAAGTCCTGCCGGGTCGAATTTCTCCCCTTCTTTGTACTCTGTCTTAGCAGGATTTGCTTTAATTTCAACTTTTTCTACCGTCGGTTTCTCCGGTTCTACCGGTCTTTCTTCCAAACCTTCAAATGCTGAAGTTAATACTTTCAGCGCTTCATCAATCTGAATCTGCTGTGCGGAAGAATCTGCAAATACTGTCTGTGCATCCGTCAGCGCTTTTGAAAATGCCGCATAAGAAGTGTCTGTGTACCCTTCTGCCGACGTATCTTTTACTTCATTGATTTTTGCTTCCAGGGCGCTTCTGTCAATCAGACCGTTTTCATTCTCGATTTCACCAAGTTTGAATTTTGCCTGTTTGATATAACATAAATCTGTTCTTACATTATAATTACCTGATTCAAATGCATTCTTAGAAAACTCTTCGTCAAAGTGTCCGTAAGAATCCATGATAAATGTTCCATCATCCAGAACTAAAATTCCCGCATATCCCGTATCACCGGATTTTGCATTCATTGCCCAGTCTTCTTCGATCAGTATACGGTATTCACCTTCGTTTTGCTCTAACAGGTCTTCATATGTTCCAACCCATGCAACCCAGTCGCCTGCCATCCAGTTGTTATCAAGCTTACCGTCTTTGTATACGATCTCACGGAATGTGATCAAGAGACGTCCGCTGATCGGATCATATACAGCTTTATGTCTTTCCCCTGCAAGCGAACCTTGCATTTCTTCCGGTTTACTCCATGTTTTTCCTTCATCATCAGAATAGAACATCACGGATAAGTTTGGTTTTTTATCACTTCTTGCCAGCGCCATGATCCGTTTTCCATCCGGTGAGCGGAACATTCCGACTTCACAGATTCCATATTTGCTTTCGATACTTCTATAATCAGCTAAATATCTTTCCGGCTCGCTCCACTGTTCATTTCCGTCTTCATCAAATGTCAGATAGCTCTTGAAGTTGACATAACCATAATCATGGAAAACACCCATCCATTTCTGAATGTAATTTCCCTGTTCATCTTTTAACTGCACAAGACTTGCCATTGCTACGATTGTATGTTTTTTCTCTGCTCCGTCAAAAGAAGGCCAGTGATTCTTATATTCTGTCCAAGTTTCTCCGTCATCATCAGAGTAGGCAGTATCCCATCCGCCTCTTTGTAAATCCCAGTTCGGACATGCTGAAATCAGCATAATTCTTTCTTTTCCATTACCCATATCCAATGTATATAAGGTAGGTGTTTCCTGACAAGTTGCAAACGATGCCGGAATATCTTTCTTCTCCGTCCAAGTCTCGCCTTCATCATCACTAATCTGCATAATAATCGGTCCATGACCGTGTCCTGTCGGATAAGCAGTAATCAGTCTGCCTGTCTTTGTCTGAACCATGTCCGGCTGTCCAAGATACTGTCTAGGTGTATTCGGAGCTTTTTCAATATCTTTCAGATATTTATCCGCCAATTCATACTGTGGAATCCTTGAATTTGCATACAATACTTTCTTACAGTTTACTGTAACTTTTTCCGTATATCCGCCGCCTGTTACAGTAATGACCGCTTTTCCTTTCTTGTTCGCCGTTACTAAACCGTCCTCATTTACACTTGCAATTTCCGGCTTGTTTGAGACATATGTAATCGTCTTATCTTCGGCGTCTGTTATCAAGTTTGTTGTAATCTGATACGTTTCTCCGATATTTACCGTTGGATTCGTATCCGCAATGTTTAATCCTTTTACTTTCATTGCGGAAAGTATTTCACTTTCATTCAATACACGGTTATAAACTTTCACTTCATCGATCAGACCTGTAAATCCAGTACCGCCGATCACATCCGCAGGTGTTTTAATAGGATTATTTTTTGTCCATGCATTGATATCACCGACTCTTGTACCGTTTACATACATGGCAAGACCCTGATCTTTATCCTGCACCCATGTAATATGATACCACTTGTCTTTCTCGAAATCATACTGATACGACAAGACGTCTCCGCCATTATTTCCTACACGGAATCCGGATACTCTGTCTGCCGCCATCTTCAATGAGAAGGAAAATGCTTTTGTGGAATCTTCCAATACAGAAATCTCTTTATTAAATTCTGACGTAGTCTTTACCCAATACGAAATCGTCCAGTCTTTGTCATTCAGATCGCCTGCCGTCTGCGTAATCACTGCACCTTTTCCGTCTTGTGTTACGTTCAGCGCTTTTCCTGATTTGCCGGCTTCGGTTGTGCAGGAAGCATCAAGAGTACCGTCACGTTTTCCCCATTCATCCTCTAACTTCTGTCCTTTCACATCGTCAAATGAATAGTAAGAAACCTGCGCTCCTTCTTCAACCTCAGCTTCTTTTACAACGATCGTAACAGAATCTTTCTTTTCTTCATTTTGGTTAGATGTCACCGTAATAACAGCGCGGCCTGATCCCTTCGCAGTTACCGCTCCGTCTTTCACAACTGCAACTGCCGGATTATCGGTCGACCATGTGACTGTGTTATTCAATACATTTTCCGGAAGGACTGTAACTTCAAGCTGAGTTGTACCTCCCTGCTGTAATTCAACCTCTTTCTCTCCGTTGATCGATACTGAGTCAACCTCGGTCACTCCCGCTTTCTTTAATGCGACATATTCTTCTGTCAGCTCGGCAATTTTTGTTTTGATCGTATTCATATCCGACGCAAGTTCTTGTTTTCCCGCATCTGTCAGATAATACGCGCTTGATGCATAAGTCGGTTTTACAGAATCCATCAAAGCATCCACTTTTGCCGCCATGCTCGGAACATCTGATTTCATTTTAATAAGTTTATTTACATCGCGTACACCTTCTGCCATTTTTTCAAAACGTGTACTTGATTTTGTAACTTTTGCTTCAGAATCATCCGGGAATACAAGGAAACAATCCCCGGCTTCAAATGCATTGTGAGTCGTATCTTCCAATGGATTCTCAACCCATGAGTCATATGCCCAGCGAAGATATCCTTCTCCGCCTACGGAATAAGAATACATCATTGTCCAGTAGCTTTCTCCCGGCGCACTTAATGAAAAGTTACCCGGTTTATGACCTGTACATGTATAAATAGTTGTACGAAGTCCCGCATCTTCACGAGCCTGTCTTATTTCTTCAAACTGCTGAGGATGGGCCTTTACCGCGATAGAACCTACATTCAGGTCGTCTACGCGCATTGCAAGATCTTTTTTCTCAACAAATCCATCCATCGCTCCCGCACTCTTTAATTTCAAAGGTGTCGGAATGCCGCGTTTAATTGAATCGATCAAATCAAACGCCGCCTTATTAAATCCTCTTTCATCGATACCGATATAAGCGTCGTTAAACCAGCCTTTTTCATATAAATGGTCTGCAAGATCATTCAGAAATGCCGTCCATATCGTTGTCCATTCTTCTGAACCCGGAGTCAATCGTTTTTTTACTGTTGTCTTTGTCGCTTCATCATAATAAACAACTGAGTTTGTCCAAGGCGCAATACTGTAACATACGATCTTGTCCCCGATTTTCATAACGTCTTTGTTAAACGTTACCCATTTATCAAAATCCGTATAATCAAAACTCCATTTTCCATCCGCTTTCTTTGTCCATTTAACCATAGAAGGGAATTTAACAGTTCCTTCCCCGTATGTCTGGCCTGCCCACGCCTCTTCTACGATTGTAGTTGTAATGGCATGTCCGCCGGCATTTTTATATAATCCCATGTGGGATTTTAAAATTTCAAAATGCTCTTCAGAAAACGGCGTTACATCATAATATTCTGCGATACGATACGGGTTCTGCCACAATTCCATATCAAAACCATCTTTAAACTTCGTCGCATCCGGAAGTTCTGCATCAGCAACTTTTAACGTATAAGTAAATGTAAGTGGTTCTGCTAATTCTTTTGCCGTTACCGTAACCGTTCCTGTATAACTACCTGCCGCTGTTCCTGCCGGAACTTTCACAGATACCCAGATATTCTGAAGTTTGTTCGTTCCAATATTCATCGCTGTTCCGGCATCCTGATAAAGCACTTCATTTGCTTCCTGTCTGCTTCCTTTCGGAACTTCTCTGTCAGGATCACCGTATCCCGGCATTCCTGTATAAGCCTGAACTGATTTAATAAATTTTAAATCCACATTTGCTTTCGGAATCGTATTGCCGTTTCCGGTGAAATCACTTGCCGTCGCTGTTACATCTGTATAAGAAGAATCTATCGAAGCTAAAGAAATCTCAGAAGTAACCGTATCATTCTTCCATGCATTCAAAGTATCTTCTGTTTTGTTTGCTGCTTTTACCTCAGTTAATTTATCCTGGGTATACTGAAGATTATTATCTGTAATTGTTCCGTGAAGTTTTGCTTCTTCCGGTTCTCTGTAAGTATATACATACACCTCAGCGGCATCGATCAGAATGTCCGAACCTGTTCCTGATGCATTTCTTTCCCCTGTAGCCACCGCTTTTAATGTGTGTTCTTTTTCTTCTAAATCGGAAATCGTTGTAATGAATGTAGAATTGATATTAGTAGCATTATAAAGGTCTCCCTCTGCTTTTTCCTCACCGTCGATCAGATACTTCACTTTTCCCATCATTCTGTTTTTACCGGAATAGATATCGATCTTATGTCCTGTAAATTTCACTTCATAATAGGTTGCTTCAGGATGCGCCGGATCTACTTTTTTTGACCATGTATGCTGCGCATCTCCTGCCTCCCATTTTCCTTCTGCGAATGTGAAGTAGTTTGTTTCTCCGCTCTGCTGTGTATGCGGAATTTTCACCTTTTCTTCAATCGGAGCTTTTTTTCCTGTAATCTTTTCATACATGCATTCTGCTATGTACAGATATCCTGCATCTGTAAAATGTACTTTATCTGTATTATAAAGATTTTCTTTTCCTTCGGTCTTTTCATACATATCAATGAAATCCCATGCGGCATTTTCTTTAATCAATGCCTTCTGAGCCTGATAGACTTTTTCGACCTTTTCCTGAGTGATATCGTTTCCCGTCGTCTGATAACATTTCGGAGACGTGGCAAAAATAACTTTGTTATTCTCCGTCTTATACTCATTATAAAACGCTGTCATCTGTGTTTTATAATTTTCTTCGTTCCAGTTTTTGGAATCATTCGTTCCAAGCATAATAATTACAATGTCTGCATTATAAGCTTTACTTTGTTCGTATTCTGTACCGCTTTTATATGGATTACTTGTCCCCTCCATCAAAAACGCACCTGTTTCCCCAAAGTTTTTTACTTCATATCCGCTTCCAAGTAAACTCTGCAAACGTGCCGGATATGCATTTGGTCCTTTCTTTCCTGAATTCGCGCCCGTCGAAGTGTACCCTTCCGTCAGGCTGTCTCCCACGCATGCCACCTTGATCTTCGCGGCGGCATCTGCCGTCTCACCTTCTGCCCATGCGATCGTGCCGCTTCCTAGAATACACCCTAATGTAAGCACAACACTTAAAACAATTCCCATTGCTTTTCGCATTAGTTTTTTGACATTTTCCACAACTATTTTCCCTTCCTTTCTTAGCATTTTGCCCACATACTCATACAGAACCATATACCCTTTTGTTCAATGTGTCAACATTATTTTTACCCCCCCCCCGCTCCATATGTCGTATTTTCATCATTTTCCATATAAAATACATTTATTTTTATGCATAATGACGAGTTTTTCGAGGGCTGATTTTCTAACTTCTGCATATACTATATAAAATACTTTTCTGCTTATGAAAGGAGACTTGTTATGCTTGCTTCCTATAAACTTTCCGGTAAATACATCTTTATCTCCGGTTTTCTGTTCACGTCTGTTCTCGGAACACTGTCGCACTTTTTCTATGAATGGTCCGGCGATTCAACTTTTATAGGTCTTGTCTGCCCAATCAGCGAATCTGCATGGGAACATATGAAACTTTTGTTCTTTCCGGCTCTGCTCTACTGCTTTCTTTTCAAACTAATATATAAAAACGCCGTTCCAAACGTATCTTTACCACTTTTATCCGGCATTCTGACAGGAACGACACTTATCCCTGTTTTCTTTTATACTTACTCAGGCATACTCGGCTTTACGGTTGTCTGGATCGATATTGCTATTTTTTACCTTTGTACTGGAATCACTTTTTCAATGGCATCCAAATTATATGAGCAGAAAAATATCGCACGTTTCCGCTTCCTCATATATGGACTGACTATATTATATTCCATCCTTTTCTTTATATTTACCTTTATTCAGCCGGATATTGCCCTGTTTCAAAATCCATGACTTTTCATACCGCGTCCGCTTACGCCTGCTTCTTTTTTCTATCTGTCTTTCACTTCATTTTTCAGTCTGTTTTCCGGTTCATTTTCCAATCCACTTTCCATCCTCGGTAAGAGGAAGCGGCTTCCCGTCAAGAACAGCGCTTTTTAAAATATCTTCTATATTATAAACAAGTTTCAGAGAAAAGAAGCCGCAGTCTCTCTCCAACAGATCAAAGAAAATCTTATCTCCCTCCCATAACTTCAGCGTCTCGATCTTTGATTTTTCAACCCATTCCAACTCGCCCTCATCACAGTCGATCGGTTCTCCTTCAAACCCGTCAGCCGTATAAAGCGACATGTATTCTACAACATCTTCACCGTAAACAAATGTCACGATTCCCCGGTAAGCCCACGAAGTCAGCGTATATCCCGTTTCTTCTTTCACTTCTCTTAGCAAGCACTCTTCAGGACTTTCTCCATATTCAAAATGTCCGCCGACACCGATCCATTTATCTTTATTCACATCATTTTCTTTCACCGTACGGTGAAGCATTAAATATTTATCGTCTTTTTCTATATAGCATAATGTACTTAATTTTGTCATAGCCATCCTCCTTAATACGGTCTCTATATTTGTATCTTTATCCGTTTTCAGACTTTTTTATTTTCTTCACTTTTTATCATTTATCCTCATCTTTTCCCCTAAGAAACTGCGATTCATACAAATGTCTGTAAAATCCGTCTGCAGCCATCAAGCTCTCGTGATTGCCCTGCTCAATAACTTTTCCGTCTTTCATAACGAGAATCACGTCCGCCTCGCGGATCGTTGACAGACGATGCGCCACAATAAACGTCGTCCGCCCTTCCATCAATTTTGTAAAAGCCGCCTGTATCTTTACTTCTGTTCTTGTGTCGATCGATGACGTCGCTTCATCGAGGATCAGCATAGGCGGTCTGCACAGCATAACACGCGCGATGCATAAAAGCTGTTTCTGTCCTTGCGACAGCCCGCCTCCGTCTTCTGTCACCCACGTGTCATATCCGTTTGGCAGACGCAGGATTACATTGTGAATATAAGATGCTTTTGCAGCTTCTATCATTTCCTCTTCTGACGCGTCGGACCTTCCTAAAAGAATATTTTCCCGGATCGTTCCCGTTTTCAGCCACGTTTCCTGAAGCACCATGCCATATGCACAGCGCAGACTTTCCCTCGTAACCTCACGCACATCCTTTCCGTCTACTGAAATACAGCCGCCGTCTACATCATAAAACCGCATAAGCAGATTGATCAGCGTTGTTTTTCCGCATCCCGTCGGTCCTACAACAGCGATCTTTTGTCCCGGCATAACTTTCAAATTAAAATCCGTGATCAGATTCTGTTGTGGCATATACGAAAAATCAACATGCTCTGCCAGTACATGTCCCCGGACATGAGTCAGAACCGCCGCATCTTTTGCATCTTCCGGCTGAGGAATTTCTTCTATTAACTCAAAAATACGACCGGCACATACAACCGCGTTTTGGAACTCTGTCACAACTCCGGATATTTCATTAAACGGCTTTGTATACTGATTTGCATAACTCAAAAAACTTGTAAGCTGCCCTACTGTCAGCGTTCCGTTTACTACCGCAAACGCACCTGCGATCCCGACTCCCGTATATACGAGACTGTTTATAAAACGGGTCGCCGGATTTGTAACGGAAGAGAAAAATGTCGCTCTCAAATATGCGCTTCCTAATTTTTCATTAATCTTATCAAACCGCTCCGTCACTTTTTCTTCCTGCCCAAACGCCTGTACTACTTTCTGATTGCCGATCATTTCGTCGATCAGACCTGTCTGTTCTCCTCTGATTTCAGACTGAAGACGAAACATCGCAAATGTTTTGCGGGCAATAAAGTTCGCCACAAAAAATGAAATCGGAGTGATCAAAACGACGACAAACGTAATATTTACATCAACCGACAACATAAATCCCAGCGTGCCGATAATCGTTGCAGCTCCTGTAAACAACTGGGTAAATCCCATCAAAAGTCCGTCCGCAAACTGATCTACATCCGCAATAACACGGCTTACTATTTCTCCGGATGGATGATTGTCGATGTATTTCAGCGGAAGGATCTGAATCTTCCGAAAAGCTTCGTTTCTCACATCCTGCACGACCTGATAAGTCATTTTATTATTGCACACATTCATCAGCCACTGCGCAAGCGCCGTAATACCCGTACATATTCCGATCTGAAACAGAATTCGGAATATCCCGGCAAAGTTTACCGCTCCTTTTCCTATGATCTCATCTACCGCATAACCGATCAGTTTCGGAATGTAGAGCGTAAGGGCGACGCTGACTGCTGCCAGCAAAACAGAAAAAACAACAAAAATACGATACTTCCCAAGATGCCCGAATACTTTTTTTAATATTTCTCCCCGGCTCATTTTCCGATCTTTGCTCTGTGGCTTACTCTGCTCTGCCTGCACTTTTGACTTCTGTATTTTATCTTCATTGACTGTTTGTTTTTTAAGCATGTAAAACCGCCTCCTCCGGAAATTGTGAATAATAAATCTCCTGATAAGCCGAACAGTTTTGCATCAGCTCCTCATGTGTTCCGACCGCCACAGCTTTCCCTTCTTCCAGCACAACGATCCGATCTGCATATCTGACCGATGCCGCCCGCTGAGAGACAAGAAATACTGTCGGATTTTCTTTCATGTTTTTAATCGCGTCACGCAAAGCCGCGTCGGTCGCGAAATCAAGCGCCGACGCACTGTCGTCCAATATAAGAATATCTGGTTTTCTTACAAGCGCTCTTGCGATCGTCATACGCTGTCTCTGCCCGCCGGACAAATTTCTCCCGTTTTGTTCTATCATAAATTCAAGCTTTCCCGGCTTTGAATCAACGAACTCTTTCGCCTGTGAAATTTCAAGCGCTTCTTCCAGTGTTTGTTCCGATGCATTTTCATCTCCCCACCGAAGATTCTCCGCAACCGTCCCTTTAAAAAGCACCGCTTTTTGAGGAACCACGCCGATATGACTGCGCAAACTTTCAATCTCATATTCTCTTACATCATGTCCGAAAACCTTCACTTCTCCTTCCGACGCGTCATAAAACCGAGGGATCATGTTTACGATCGATGATTTTCCAGCCCCTGTTCCGCCGATAATCCCTATCGTCTCTCCCGGCATTGCCCGAAACGAGATGTTGCTCAACGAAGGCGCTCCCGCATTTTTATATGTCAATGACACATTGGAAAATTCCACCGCAGGAATCCTTTTTTCTTCTGTATACAACAAACTTCCCGACTGCATTTCCGGTTTTATTGCCAACACAGCTTCGATCCGTTTTCCGCATGCAGCCGCTTTCGTCACCGTAATGATCAGATTCGCCAGTTTCACAAGCTCCACAAGAATCTGCGACATATAGTTGACAAGAGCCACTACTTCCCCCTGAGTCAGACTCCCCATATTTACACGAACCGCGCCGACATAAATAAGAACTATAATACCCACGTTCACGTTAATATACGTCAGTGGATTCATAAGCCCGGAGATACTTCCGACAAATTTTTGTTCCTTTGTCAACATTTGATTGTTTTCTTCAAATTCAGCCTTTTCTTTTTCCTCTTTATTAAAAGCACGAAGCACTCTTACACCGATAAGATTTTCTCTCGTTTTTAGAAGAATTTCATCTAAATATGACTGCACTTTCTTATAAAGAGGCATTGTAATCAGCATGATCCCAAATACAACTACCGACAAAAGAGGAATTACAACAACAAAAACCATTGCCGCTTTGACATCTACCATAAAAGACATTGCCATTGCGCCGAATACAATAAAAGGCGAACGTAAAAAAAGACGAAGGACAAGGTTCACTCCTGCCTGCGCCTGATTTACATCACTTGTCATTCGGGTCACAAGCGTAGAACTGCCGATTTCATCCATTTCCGAAAAACCGAAATGTTGAATATGTTCAAACAGCGCATGCCGCAGTCCTGTTCCGAACCCAGCCGCCGCTTTTGCCGAAAAATATTGAGCTGTAAGAGAACATATCAGCCCGACGATTCCCAATACAATCAAAACAAGACACATTCTTATAATATACGGGCTGTCTTTTTGAGCAATTCCTTTATCGATCACCGCAGCCATAACAAGAGGAACAAGAAGTTCAAAAGATGCCTCCAGCATTTTAAACAGCGGAGCCAATATAGTCTCTTTCTTATAATTTTTTAAATAAATAAAAAGTGATCTCATGTCATTTTCTCCCTGTGCAATATTTCTTTAAGAAGCATTCCCCGCATTTAGGATTTCTTGCTGTACAGATACTTCTTCCAAACGTAATGATCTGAATATTATACAATATCCAATGATCCTTTGGCAGTTCCTTCATCAGATCCTGTTCTATCTTTTCGGGATCAGATTGTTTTGTAAATCCCAGTCTGTTAGAAATCCTTTTCACATGCGTATCCACAACTACGCTGGCATCATGATAGATGTTCCCTCTGATCACATTCGCCGTCTTCCGTCCGACGCCTGCTAAAGAGGTCAGATCTTCCAGACTCCTCGGCACTTCACCGCCAAACTTCTCCCTGATATCTTTCATACAGGCAATGATGTTCTTCGCTTTATTGCGATAAAATCCTGTCGGCTTGATATCCTGCTCCAACTCCTTTAAGTCCGCGTCGGCAAATGCGTCCACAGATGTATATTTTTGAAACAAATCTTTCGTCACAATATTCACTCTGGCATCCGTACACTGAGCGCTCAACATCGTTGCGATCAGCAGCTGCCACGGCGTCTCATAATTCAGATAACAAATATATTCCCGTCCATATTGTTCATCTAAAAGATTCAAAATTTCTTCGGTTCGCTTTTTCATGCAGCTTTTATCTTCTCCTTATTTATAATCCGTCAACTTGCATCTGTATACAACAAAATCAACGTCACTTGTATCGGTTGCAGTCCCTGTTGCAAAAGACCCAAATAGATCCAACCTTTTTACACCATTTGCTTTACAAATTTCCGTAACTTTATCAATCAATTCCGTTATCGGCATAACATTCATCGTCTATCACTCTTCCTTATTCTTCACTTTTGTTATTAACACACTTGGAGTTTTACAATTAATACTTCCTTTTATTTCATACAGATCAGATTCAATGCAATATTTCATTCCCATTGTATCAGAACTTTTTACTCTTTTCTATTAATGTTCCGCACTTCATCGTCATATTTGCAATATTTTATATATCATCAGTTATCGAGGACAGCGCCTGACTAACGAAACTTAACTTGAGCCCAATCCCGGCAGGCTATCCCGCACGCACAGCGCTCCATACCCAAGCAGCGCATTCGGCCATCGCTCGTATCCCGCAAGCTGCTTTGCGCCTTTTCTTAAATAAGCTTTTACTTTTTCTCCATAAAGATATGGATCGTTTCCTCTGACAATTCCCCACTCCATCAAAAGCGCAGCGCTCCCGGTCACAAAAGGAGCAGCAAAAGAAGTTCCGCTAAAAGACTGATATCCGCCTCCCGGGACAGGCGCTGTAACGCGCACTCCAGGTGCGGCAATATCCGGTTTCAGCACGTTCTCACCTTCGTACATCCCCGCCGGACCTCTTCCCGAAAAATCCGCATACGAAAATGTCCGGGCATCATATGCCGCCACGGTAACAGCAAGCGACGCCGTAGATGGAATCGTCAATGTCGACATACTGTTCGGCTGTAAAAACGCTGTCCCCATATTTAATGACGTCTGTGTCGGAAGCCACATTTGATACTCCCCGTCCACAATACGGCCGGGAGTTAAAACAATTTTCCACACGCCGCTTTCTATATACTGTTTTCCGGGAAGAAGCGACAGATAAATCTCCTGTTTCACGCTGTACGGCTTCGGTTCTCCATAATAAATCAAAAGTTCTGTATCTCCGAGTATATACCGCTGAGCTCCCAAAAATTCATAAAACGGTCCTGCCTGCCTTCCCGACGGACTGATCACCGAAACTCCCATCTCGTCAACATACGATTTCCATATTTGAATACTCAGCGCCGGTTCTCTTTGCTGAACGGCAAGTTCTACCGTCTCAGATATCTGCCGCCGCACTTTTCCCGACACATGACCTGCCGACGCCCCCTCATTTCCGCTTCCGATGCAGATTACATTTTTCCACATGTCCGCAATATCGTTCAAAAAACGTTCTACAAGAGAAGTTCCGTCATGAGATCCATATGTGTTGCCAAAACTGATGTTTATCGCCACCGGACGACGAAGTTCTACAGCCTTACGGACAATATAATCTACTCCCCGCATCAGTTCTGTTGTTCTCGGAAAACCGCCTTCTCTGGGGGCTCCCATCTTTACGATGATCAGTTCCGCCTCAGGCGCAGCTCCCCGAAACCTTCTTCCCTCACTTCCCCGGCCATTCCCTGCCGCGATTCCCGCCACCGCTGTTCCATGACCACTGACATCGGATGTTTTCACCATCTGCCGCCTTACCTCTTTGTCCTCTGTTGCTAACGCCGCATCGATCTGCTCCCGTGTATACTCTGTTCCTGCCAAATATCCTGCCGGAGGCCTCCCATTAACAGACTGATCCCAAAGAGACACAATCCGCGTTGTTCCATCCTCATTTCTGAACTCTGCATTTTCATAATCGATCCCACTGTCAACAATTCCGATAAGAGTCCCTTTTCCTCTCAAAGATAACGGCATATCCTGTACAATATCTATGCACGACACCTGCCTGCCTACATCAGTTTGAAAATACAGCTTTTTCGGTTTTTCTATAAATTCCACTTCCGGGAGCTGAGCCAGTTGTCCGATCCGTTCTTCCTCGATGACAATAACCGCATAGCCGTTCAACAGTTCCGTAACCGATCGCGCCGTTTGCCTGACCGCTTCAAGTGTTCCCGAATATTTTACGATCAGTTCCCACACATTTTCTTCTTTATCATATCCAACATCCAGCTCTTCGGAGCGTTCTCTTTCTCCCTGATCGGCATCCAGAGCCAGATTTAAAAGATTTTCCAGTTTTTGACTCATTCATTCTCCTATGACTGCAGCACATTCATTTTTTGCATTATATGTACTTCAGGAAACTTTCAACATAAAAAATCATGATCTTTACCAACCTTTTTATCTCCGGCAAAGACCATGATCTTCTTTTTTCTTTATTACGTCGTCTATTTATTTTCTTTTCTTGATTTTCTTTTCTTTAGTTCCTTTTCTTTAGTTCCTCTGTCCGTTTACTTCCTGTATGCAAACAGCGGAAGTCCGTCCTGCTGCGGAACTTGTACTTCTCCTTGAATAAGCGGTTTCGCATAACGGATAAATTCATCACTTACGTCTGATCCGTCTTTAGTGATCCACCCGGCAGGCACACCTTTTTCACGATTGCAGATTTCATTCACATCTTTTGCCTCGTAACTAAGTTTATATTCTTCACCGTCCGCTCTCACAAAGGCGATCATCTTTCCGCTTTCGCCATGCAAAGCACATTTTACGCCATACGCTCCCGAATCAACCGCCTCCTGCAAATCCGTCGCAGAAAGCATTGCCGAAGAACATCTCTGACTTACGTTCAATTCAACAGAACGAACCTTTACGCCGAGACGGTCTTTTATCAGGTTTTCCAAATATTTTCCTGATCCGGTCAGCATTTTATGCCCGAAAGTATCCACTCCTACCTCGCTTGCAAGTTCACAAATAAACGTTCCTTTGCCATCGTTAATTCCTTCCGAGATACAAACGATCACATTTGACACTTTTTCAAGAGACGCGCTCACATCCTGTATAAACCGTTCTGTATCAAACGCCACTTCCGGCAAATAGATCAGAACCGGATTATCTCCTTCAAATTTTCGTGCCAATGCGCTTGCCGCTGTAAGCCATCCCGCATGACGCCCCATGATCTCGACGATTGTCACTGATTTTTTATTATCATATACCGATGCGTCAACTGCAATCTCCCGCACGGTTGAAGCCACATATTTTGCCGCGCTTCCAAACCCCGGCGTATGATCTGTATTGACAAGGTCGTTATCGATCGTTTTCGGTATACCCAGAAAGCAAATATCGCTTCCGACCATCTCCGCATAACGCGACAGTTTGCTCACTGTATCCATCGAATCATTTCCTCCGATATAAAAGAAATAACCGATGTCATATTCCTTAAATCTTTCAAATAATTTCGGATATACTTCGTCGTTTAGATCTTTCGGTAATTTATATCTGCAAGAGCCAAGATATGAACCGGGCGTTGTCTTTACTAATTCCAGTTCTCCCGAGCGCTTCAATTCTTCCATATTCATGACCCGGCCTTCGGCAAACCCTTCGATTCCGTTAATCATGCCGAACACTGCACCAAAAGAATCCTTTCTGTTCAACGCTTCATTGACAACTCCGTATAAGCTTGCGTTGATAACTGCCGTCGGTCCGCCCGACTGTCCTACGATCACATTTTTTTTCATCTCTTCCTCCTTATTTTAATCACCGAAAGTTCAAAAATCACATTCCGGGATTGTAAGCATCTGCCAAGATTTCGGATAATCCCGGCCTTTAGCTTTTCGCTATTATAAAAACACTTTTACTATATATGAAAAAATTGAATTTTACAATATAGAATAACTAATGTATACTACACCTTAGACAACATGACAGATAAAATCAGGAGGTATGATATGAAATACATTTCATTTGCAATTCCTTGTTATAACTCAGAAGCCTATATGGAAAAAGCGATCAACTCAATCCTTATCGGAGGAGAAGATGTCGAAATTCTTATCGTCAACGATGGTTCAAAAGACGGAACGCAGGAAATCGCCGAACGGTACGAAGCTCAATATCCGACGATCGTCAAGGCGATCCAAAAAGAAAACGGAGGACACGGCGATGCAGTCAACTGCGGACTTTCTCATGCCACAGGAAAATATTTTAAAGTAGTAGACAGCGACGACTGGGTTGACGAAAGCTCTCTGTTTAAAATTCTTGAAACAGTAAAAACATTTGTGAAAGAAGACACACTTGTCGATATGGTAATCTCAAACTATGTTTACGAAAAAGTCGGCATGGAACATAAAAAAGTGATCCGCTATGACAATGTGCTTCCCGAAAATACGATTTTTCACTGGGATGAGATCGGACATTTCCGGCTCGACCAATATATTTTGATGCACTCCGTTCTTTATCGGACAGAGATGCTGAAACTGTGCCAGTTAAAATTACCGAAGCACACTTTTTATGTTGATAATATTTACGTGTATTATCCGCTTCCGCATGTACGCACCCTTTATTACCTGAATGTCGATTTCTACCGCTATTTTATCGGGCGGGAAGATCAGTCCGTCAACGAAAAAATCATGATCGGAAGGATAGATCAGCAATTATTTGTAACCAAGACAATGATCTCCATGTATGAACTGCGGATGATCTCAAGTAAAAAACTGCGAAAATATATGGTTAATTATCTTGCGATCATGATGACTGTTTCATCCATTTTATGTATCCGTTCTAAAAAACCGGAGAACTTAACTAAAAAGAAAGAACTGTGGAGCTACTTAAAACGAAAAGATTACAAAACTTATATGAAGATCCGCTACGGTATACTCGGACAGACGATGAATCTCCCGGGAAGATCCGGACGTAAAGTATCTTCTCTTGCATACAGCGTTGCAAGACGCCTGATCGGATTTAACTAACTTAAAAAACGGTGCATCGGAAGCTTTTCCATGTACCGTTTTCTTAATTTTCAATTTTTTGTAACAGTTCAGCCATACAGTGTACGGGAAGCACAAAACATGTCTGCATGTTTTTGCTAACGGACATCTGTATGCGCTAAGCGCCCATTTATGAGTAAAACAGTGGCGTCAGCCACAATAAGCACGTGGTGCGGTTTTGCGAATGGCGCGTGCTGAATTGTTACAATTTTTTCATTTTTTCATTTTTTTTAAAAAAACACTTGATTTTTTTTTAGAGTCTGATATAATAACCATGTTGCTTACGGGAAACAACAAAAAACAACACAAAACGGTACAATGCGGAATGGTGTAATTGGCAGCACAGCAGACTCTGACTCTGTTAGTAGGGGTTCAAGTCCCTTTTCCGTAGCTTGGAATTTGTAATAAACAAATTCCTTATTTTATCGGAGTGTGGCTCAGCTTGGTAGAGCGCTACGTTCGGGACGTAGAGGCCGCAGGTTCGAATCCTGTCACTCCGATTCATCCTCCATTTTATGGAGGATTTTTTATTTTTCATAATGTAAAAGCTGATTGAATTTCGTTAAGGTTATCCGATGCATGTCAGATTCTTAAATTGGAAGCTGCATGTTTGGATAATCTTTTTTATTTACTTTTTTACTAAGATAATTGTAACAAAATGAAAGAATTCGGCACTAACTGGCAGAAGGAGGTTGAAAGCACAAGTGATCGAAGAAATATACGAGATGTATTCAAGAAAAGTCTTTTTGTTTTTATTGAGCAAGACGAATAATGAAGATATTGCAGAAGAACTTACTCAAGAAACTTTCTTTCAAGCTGTCCAATGCATCGATCGGTTTAAGGGGAATAGTTCCATATTAACCTGGTTATGCGGAATCGCGAAAAATGTTTGGTTGAAAGATTTAAGAAAACGTCAAGAAATCTTATCTACAAATGATCATATTCAGGAAATAGCGGATGAAAAAGAAGTAAACGTTCAATGGGAACAAAAAGAAATCTTACAGTTGATACACAACATGAATGAACCGATACGAGAGGTCATGTATCTAAGATTGGTCAGCAACTTGTCTTTTGCCGAAATCGGAGAAATAATCGGCAAAACAGAAAATTGGACAAGAGTAACTTTTTTTAGAGGAAAACAAAAAATTGTAAAGGAGATTTTAAAAGATGAATAAAAGACTTCCATGCTACATCGTTTCCGACCTGTTACCACTATATCAAGATGATATATTATCGGAACAAACGAAAAAAGATATTGATAAACATTTAACCGAGTGCAGAGAGTGCCAAAAAAAGATGGCCGCAATGAAAACACAGCTAGACATTCAAAACACCAACGTTGACCTAAAGATCAATCCATTAAAAAAGGTAAGATTTTATCAAAAAATACTGACAGTCTTGGGAGCGGTTATAGCATTCATTTTAGGTGCATGCATTCCGATCGCTATATTAGGGTTTACTGTTCTTGAACGAGGAGAAATAGCCGCTTATCAAATCGAGAGAGTAAAAGGCCTTTGGTATGTACTCACTTCATGGAGCTGCGCTTCGGGAATTGTAGTATGCGTAATTTATTTTTTGCTCATACTGCTTATCAAAAAAATAATCAAAAAAAAGGGAAAGTAAAAATTATCTCAGTTTTTCCGGACATAAAAATACCCCCATATCGGACTTTTATACATCATTGTCCTATATGGGGGGCATCATATCAGTCAAAGCGGCAGCCTTAAAATCTGTCAACAAAGAAGCTACTTCCACTCCCCGTCAAATACAACTTCCGCAGGGCCTGTCATATATACCGTATTCTTTTCTCTGTCCCACTTGATCTGCAAATCTCCGCCAAGCAGTTTTACTGTCACCTCATCTTCCGTCAATCCGTTCAACGCACAGGCAACGGCGACTGCGCATGCTCCGGTTCCGCACGCCAGCGTCTCTCCCGATCCCCGCTCCCACACGCGCATCTGCGCCGTATGACGGTCAAGAACATTTACAAACTCCGTATTCACCCTCTTTGGAAACCTTTCATGATTTTCAAATTTTACTCCGACTGTTTCAAGCGGAAATTCTTTTACATCTTGATCTATAAATACGACTGCATGAGGATTTCCCATAGAAACACATGTCATCCTATATTCCTGTCCATCCACGGTAATCGGTTCATCTATCACTTCTTCCTTTTCCGAAACAACAGGCACTTCTTCCGGACGCAGCATCGGTTTTCCCATATCAACTTTGACAAGGACAACTTTCCCGTCTTCTACAGTCAGATCAAGATATTTGATACCTGCCAATGTCTCTACAGAAATACTTGTTTTATCTGTTAAGCCGTAATCATATACATATTTCGCCACGCAGCGAATCCCGTTTCCGCACATTTCTCCACGAGAACCGTCCGCATTATACATCTCCATTTCAAAATCGGCTTTATCAGATGGATTGATCATAATAAGCCCGTCCGAACCGACTCCGTAATGCCGATCACTGATCTTCTTTGCCAGTTCCGATGGATTTTCTATCGTTTCCTGCAAACAGTTCACATAAACATAATCATTTCCTATGCCCTGCATTTTTGTAAATTTCATAGGTTTTCTCCTTTTCTCTCGCGTTCCTCTTTTTTTCTTCAAATCCAGTCCGACTCTTCTGCCGGTCTTCTTTTCGTCTTTTCAATACTCATTTCATCTCTAATTAAAATAGACAAGTTCTTCTATCGGTTCTGCCGCCTCGATATGTTCCGCTTCGAGAACAGGCCCTTCTCCGCGATAAACCGATACATTCGCAAACCGTACTTTCGCCCGTACTTTTACCCATTGTCCTGCTTTTAATTTCGGAGCGTACGCACTTCTGCATACATATCCCAGAAATGTCGTATCATCCGCACAACATGTCATCGCCATCCGCCCCGGAAGAAACACTTTTGACGGAAATCCGGAAGGTTTCAACACCTTCGCTGTGATTTCAATAACTTTTCCACGATATCGGGCGGGATTTTCCATCATATCCACATACCAGATACCATAATCTTCTCTCGGAATCTCGATTACAGGCGCATCCAGATCATACGGCACGTCATCTTCAAAAATATTTTCCACTTCTCCTTGTTCATCTTCAAATATAACTTCCGCCTGAGGGCTGACTACTTTGACGCTTCTCCTGTATCCCGCCAGAGGCTTAATATCTTCACAGCGGTTAAAAAGAACCATCTCGGCGCCTCTTACCATTTCTACAAAGAGCGGTTTTAAATTAGTCAGATATGTCTGAAATGTGCTTGCGTCCACTGTTGTGATCTTCTGCTCGATCCCCCAGCCCTTAGGAAGCTTCATATTTTCAAAATCACTGACCTTCCACATTCCGTTATATTCAATGACAACTCGATCAGGCTCGTGCTTTCGATCTAATTCCGCCAAATACTCCTCTGTCAGTTCTTCTCTGTCTTCCAGCCGCTCTATTACAACGCCGTATCTTAACATTTCCATCGCATCATACTCATCTTCTCCATCTTCGCAAAGAATGAGCAATGTTTTTCCATCGATCTGAAAATAATCCTGCTTCAATGTAAATTTTAAAAATCCGGTCTTTCCACTGTCTAAAAATCCCGTCATCAAATAAACCATTACATCCGGTTCATTCATGTTTTATTTTTCCCTCCTTATTTTTTCATTCCATATTTTCCGGTTCTCGCTCTTTCATTCGTTTCCTTTGTATGTTCGCCGATTAAAGGCCGAACAGTTTTTCCAGTTTTTCTTCATTTATCTTTGCTCCGATCACACAAATACGTCCCGTGTATTCCGGCGCTCCGGTACGCACTTCATATTCTCCCGGAACCATGTCAAAGTAGATCCATGTTCCGTCTTCTCCTTTGACCATTCCTTTTGCTCGAAGGATATCGCCATACTCTTCTTCATTTTCAAGACTCTTTAAAATCTCCCCGACCTGTTCTTCCGAATACACATGGATCGTCTCACGCCCCCAGCTCGTAAACACTTCGTCTGCATGGTGGTGACCGGCATGATCATGACCACATCCACAGTCATGATGATGGTGGTCGTGGTGAGGTCCGTCCTCTCCATTGTCATGATGATGGTGGTCGTGGTGATGCTCGCACTCTCCGTGGTCATGATGGTGATGCTCGTGATGATGCTCGCACTCTCCGTGATCATGATGGTGATGTTCGTGATGATGCTCGCACTCTCCGTGGTCATGATGGTGATGTTCGTGATGATGCTCATCCTCTCCATGGTCATGATGATGCGCTCCGTGGTGATGACCGCACTCCGGGCAGACAACCTCCGCAAGGAGTTCCTCCTCCATTGATCTGACGGATTCCATCGTTTCCAAAATTTTACTTCCCGCAAGTTGTTCCAAAGGTGTAGTAATAAACGGCGCCTTCGGATTCAATTCTCTTAAAATAGCAATACTTTCTTCGATCTTTTCCGGTTTTGCCTTATCTGTCCTGCTCAAAATAACCGCGCCCGCATATTCTATCTGATTACTGAAAAATTCACCGAAATTTTTTCTGTAAATTCTGCATTTCGTCACATCCACAACAGTCGTAAAACTATTTAACTTAGCGTCGATCTCACTTTGTACGTCTTGAACCGCCTTTATGACGTCTGATAATTTTCCGACCCCCGACGGTTCTATCAAAATACGATCCGGATGATAAGTATCCACAACTTCTCTCAAAGATTTGCCGAAATCTCCGACAAGAGAACAACAGATACAACCCGAATTCATTTCCCTGATCTCGATTCCTGATTCTTTTAAAAATCCGCCGTCAATCCCGATCTCTCCAAACTCATTTTCGATAAGAACAACCTGTTCTCCCGCAAACGCCTCCGAAAGCAGTTTTTTAATAAGCGTTGTTTTTCCAGCTCCTAAAAAGCCCGAAATAATATCAATCTTTGTCATTTCAAACAACCTCCCATATTATATTCAATCCATATCCAGCTCAATAGGACAATGATCCGATCCCATCACATCTGTCAAAATCTTCGCATCTTTCAGACGCTCTTTCAAACTTTCCGAAACACAGAAATAATCGATCCGCCATCCGGCATTTTTTGCTCTTGCGCTGAAGCGATACGACCACCAGGAATAAATTCCTTCCCGATCGGGATAAAAATACCGAAACGTATCAATAAATCCCGCGTCAAGAAGTTCGGTAAACTTTCCTCTCTCCTCATCTGTAAATCCGGCATTTTTTCGATTTGTCTTTGGATTCTTCAGATCAATTTCCTTGTGCGCCACATTCATATCTCCGGTTACGATGACCGGCTTTTTTTCTTCCAGTTTTTTCAGGTACATACGAAAATCATCTTCCCATCTCATGCGGTAATCAAGTCTCGCCAATTCATTTTGCGAATTGGGCGTATATACCGTAACAAAGTAGAAATCTTCAAATTCGCATGTGATCACTCTGCCTTCCTGATCATGTTCTTCGATTCCGATACCGTAAGTTACAGACAACGGTTCCTTTTTCGTAAACACCGCCGTTCCCGAATATCCTTTTTTCACCGCATAATTCCAATACTGATGATATCCCGGCAAATCGAGTTCCAACTGCCCTTCTTGCATCTTTGATTCCTGTATGCAGAAAATATCCGCATCTGCCTCAGTGAAAAAATCCAAAAAACCTTTTTGCACACACGCTCTTATTCCATTTACATTCCACGAAACAAATTTCATTATCATCCACCTCTCTCACATAATATTAATATCACTCTGATAGAACCTGTTTCCGGGTAAAGCATAAAAGGACAGATGCTTTCACTACCTGTCCCTCTCTTCTCATTCATACCGTACTTCTCTCAAAAAAAGTCCGCCTGCCGGAGCCAGAAACCCCGCTTTTGATCTGTCTCCTGTCAAAAGCGCCTCTTTCACACTTTCGGCGGTACGTTCCCGCATCCCGACTTCAAGTAAAGTTCCTGTCAATATTCTCACCATATGATACAAAAATCCCGTTCCGTCATATCGAATGACAATACAGTTTCCATTCCCGATCTGATCGGATTTTCCGCACGGCAAAAAGTCTTTTCTTTCATCTCTGATCATGATCGAGTAAATCGTACGTCTGACAGATCTGTTATCTTTTTTATCCGTATACCCCGCAAAAAAATGTGTGCCTGTCAAATATCCGGCCGCCTCCCTCATCCTTGCAAGATCCGGTTCTCCCGGAAAATGACCGCTGTACTTCCGTGTAAATACATCTTGTTTGATCCCCGTATCGATCCGATATTCATAAACTTTCCCTACCGCACTTTTCCGGGCATGAAATCCGTTCTTCACAAGCTCCACATCAAGGATGCGTATATCAGGCGGAAGACACCCGTTCATTTTTTCCGTAAACAAAGCCGTATCCACTTTTCCCGGCAAAACAACGCTCGCAGTCTGGCCGCTTGCATGAACTCCGGCATCGGTTCTCCCGGAGCCGTCGATCTGCACCTGATATCCTATGCAGTTTTCCAGCGTCTCTTCCAAAATCCCCTGTATCGTCCGATCTGTATCTGACTGCCTCTGCCAGCCTTGATAGTTTGTCCCGTCATAGGCAATCGTCAATTTATATGTTCTCATAATTTTATCTACTGCAAAAACTTCTTAAGCTCGTCCATAAATGTGCCCGCATCTTTAAACTCTCTGTACACAGAGGCAAAACGTACATATGCTACCGGATCAAGCTCTTTTAGTTTTTCCATAACGATTTCCCCGATCTCACTGCTCGGGATTTCTTTCTCCTCACGATTAAAAATCTCAAGTTCGACCGCATCGATCGTTTTCTGGATTGCTTCTGCGGGAACAGGGCGTTTATAACATGCGCTCAATACACCTTGTTCAATCTTAGACCGTTCATACTGCTCTCTGTTATTATCTTTTTTTATAACAATGAGCGGAATCGTCTCTACTTTTTCGTATGTCGTAAATCTTCTGCCGCATTCATCACACGAACGTCTTCTTCTGATCGAGTTTTTATCTTCTGCAGGACGAGAATCAATCACTCTCGTATCCGGATTTCCACAATATGGACATCTCATGAGCATTTCCGCCTTTCTCTTTCCATTTTCTATATGCGCAATTATTATACCACACGCTTTAAAATTTTTGCAAAAATTTTTCTTCTTTAATCTCCACAAGCACGATATCCGGACCGATCTTTTTTATGCAGGAAAAGGGAATCACATATTCACAATCTGTCCCGAAAAATCCGCATATTTTCCCCGGTCCGGGTATTACGATCGCCTCGATTTCTCCTGTACATATGTTGATCTCCACATCTGCGATACAGCCGAGACGCCTTCCGCTGCATACATTGATCACTTCTTTTTCCTTCAGTTCACAGATCCGCATACCGCCTCACCGCCATTTTACGCTCTTCTTAATTTATTATATGAACGAACAGTTCCGCCATGCACAAAGCCGCAATCCATTTCTCTTTCTTTTTTCCAGTTTATGCGATACAATAACATCAGTAAAACAAATAAAAATATATTTATATAAAATGAAAGGATTTCACACATGAAAGAAATGATCTTACTATTTAATCCACCGGCAAAAGAACAACTGCTGAAAATCCGTTCTGCCCTGCTGCCTCTGCATATCCGCATACAGCTTATCAAACCGGAACAGTACAATCAGCCGCTCGGATATCTTGCCGGCATGAAAGATATCTCTCCTGTCGAAGGAAATTACGCCGGAGAGGAACTTCCGGATACAATGTTTCTCTTCTCTTCTTTAAGCAGCAGCCGTCTCGATCAGGTTCTGGCAGCCCTTCGCAAAAGCGGAGCCGGCCCGTTCCCGTATAAAGCCGTCCTGACTGCAACTAACAGCAAATGGAATGCTCTTGACTGCTTCAACGAGATTCGTCGCGAACATGAAGCACTCCATCCTTAAAACACTTTTTTCAAACCAATCAGGCAGACTGCCGATATTGTTATAACTTTAGAGGGGGACTATCATTATGTGGAAACAAAAAACATTAAAAAAATCTTCTAAATCATGCATGAAACCGGCGTATACAAGGATGGTTTCCGTCTGTTTCATTATCTCTTTGCTTACGACAGCATACCCTGTTTCCACAACATTTTTAAATCTGCAGAAACTTTCCGGTCCTGCCTATACAGACGCCGCATTTTCTCTTAGCATTACGAATTCCGAAGCGTTTGCCGAAACACTCGGTCTGATCTTAGGCGGGAACGCTTTTCCAAAACTTTTACAAAATACTGTATTTCATGTATTTTCTTTTGTGATCGATCTATGTTCCGCCGGCATATCCATATTTTTTAATGTCCTTAGAACAGTCAATGCATTTTTTACAGAACCGTTAGGCACATCTTTTGTATTTCTTATAATAGGACTGTGTATAACATTTCTCTATCAACTGTTTGTGAACTATGTGCTTATCATCGGAGAAATGCGGTTTTTTCTTGAAGTACGCAAATACAAAAGAACTTCTATCTCAAAGATTTTCTTCTTATATAAACTTCGGTGTATAGCCGCCCCTGTGTGGGTCATGTTCTGCAGATCTGTATTTCAGTTTCTTTGGAATTTCACGATCGCAGGAGGGATCATAAAACATTATGAATATGCCATGATCCCGTACATACTCGCCGAAAATCCAAAAATAAGCCGAAAAGACGCCTTCTTTTTATCCAAACAGCTCATGAATAAAAACAAATGGCGTGTGTTTCTGCTGGACTGCTCTTTCTTAGGATGGAAGATCTTATCAATCTTAACACTCGGTATTCTTGACTTCATATTTGTCAATCCATATATTACGGGATGTAAGGCTGAACTTTATGCGTCGCTTCGCAGAGACTATGTCCTCTCGCGGTCGCCGCGCTATGAAATGCTAAGCGATTCTTATTTGGAACATGTTCCTTCCGAAGACGAACTGCTTATCAGCAAAGCTCTTTATGACGATTCCCAGGGACCGTATACGAAGACTTCCTATTTTGAACCGGAACAATACCCTGTCTTTCTCTTCTCCGTTCAGCCAAAGACAGTAAAACCTTCCGCCCGTGTATTTCGGAATTACGATATTTTGTCCTGCATCTTCCTCTTTCATGCCGCATCCTGTTTCGGATGGATCATGGAAATGCTCATACACCTTATGCGCGACGGAACTGTGGCCGACATCCATCTGCTGTTCGGCCCGTGGCTGCCCCTTTACGGCATTTACGGAATCATTATTCTGAAAGCATCAAAACGCCTGCTCAAAAAACCGGTTTTTGTATTTTTCCTGAATTTCATTGTGTTTTCATTCCTGCAATATATTTTCAGTTTTACGGTTGAACTTTTTTCAGGATACAAACTTTGGGATTTCAGCGAATTCTTTCTGAACATTAACGGCAGAATTTATCTCGGAGGATCTGCCGCATTTGCGTTACTCGGATGTGCGTTTATTTACTACCTCGCCCCGAACTGGACAAATTATTTTTCAAAATTATCAAAAAAGACACAAACCGTTTTCTGCGTAATCTTAAATTCTTTATTTATTACGGATGTCATTTTAACTTTGATCTTTTCATACTAAGTTGTTAAAAATAGTTTTATCTTCCTAAAGCAACTTTTTAAATTTGTGGTTGATTTCCATGAATTGATGGTGTAATATATGCATATACTTAATGTAGTTTCAAAAACTACATGTTGCGTTTAACTAATTCGGAGGTGCATATTATTATGGGAAATACTCATGCCATTGCTAAAAAATCAACCTTTATAAAAAAACATCCTACGCTTCATATACAAAATTACGCAGGGAACAGCTATTCTGCCGCCGGTTATAAAAAAACCGGTTATAATTCCGGGAAATCCGCCTCTTTGAATGAACTTCGGGGGAAATTTTATATAAAGGAGCCCGGCAGCGCCATCACTCATTTTATCGGAATGATCATGGCGCTTATCGCCGCTTTCCCTCTGCTTATAAAAGCCGCGGCGCAGCCTGATCCGGTTTACCTGATCTCCATGTCCGTTTATGCCGCAAGTCTGATCTTATTATATGCGGCAAGCACAACTTACCACACATTTGACATTTCCGAAAAGGGAAACACTGTCTTAAAAAAGATCGACCATATGATGATCTCCGTCCTGATAGCAGGAAGTTACACGCCTGTCTGCTTACTTGTCTTAGAAGGCCGTATGCGGATCATTTTACTTGCTGTTGTATGGACTCTCGCATTGACAGGTATACTGATCAAAGCTTTTTGGGTATTTTGTCCGAAATGGGTTTCTTCCGTTCTTTATATCGGAATGGGATGGACGTGTGTCCTTGCATTTGCACAGATTTTCCGCAATATGCCTTTGGCCGCTTTCGGATGGCTGCTTGCAGGAGGTATTATCTACACAGTCGGCGGTATTATTTATGCATTGAAAGTACCGATTTTCAATAACAAACATAAAAACTTCGGAAGCCACGAGATCTTCCACCTCTTCGTTATGGGCGGAAGCATCTGCCACTTCATTGTAATGTACGGATACCTGCTTCCGTAAAAAATTAAAAAATCAACAGACATCTCATCTCTGATTTGACGTCTGTTGATTTTTTCTGTATGACCGGCTCTTAGAATCGTCTTATCTGCACACGATCAGCCGTTCATTTTCTTTATATCCGTCTACTGTTTCTTCCGTCAGTATCACACTGCCGGAAAAGGGAGCAAACGTCACGGCGCTTATATTGCCGAACTTTGTACTGTCGGCAAGAATATACGACTTTTGACACTGTTGTACCGCCGTTTGTTTCACCTGCGCTTCTCCTACGTCCGGAGTCGTAAACCCTTCCTCTTTCGTAATACCGTTTGTTCCGAAAAATCCTTTTGTGAAATGATATTTTCTTAAAAGTTCTATTGCCTGCGCTCCGACAACAGCCTCAGTCGAACTTTTCAATTCACCCCCTATAAGTAAAACACGATTTCCCTGAGCCGCCAGACGCTGCGCGTGTGCGACTGCGTTCGTTACAAACGCCGCCCGTTTCTCTGCCAAAAATTCTACCATATAGCCGACTGACGTTCCCGCATCAAGATAAACAAAATCATTGTCTCCGATCATATCTGCCGCATATTGTGCGATTTTGATCTTTTCCTCTTTCCTGACGTTCACTTTTTGTGCCACTGTCGGTTCTTTCATCTCATAAGTATGCTCGGCAGCAACCGCTCCGCCAAACACTTTCGTCAGCTTCCCCGCCTTATCAAGCGCAGTAATATCCCTCCTTGCCGTGGATTCCGAAATTCCGAGATCTTCTGTAATTTCAGCTACTGTAATACTTTTCTTTACTTTCAGCCGTTCTAATATCCGTTCAAACCTTTGCTCTGTTAACATAATGCCCTCTGTGCATATAATAAACTATACTATATGTTCTTTATCTTTTTCCAATACGAGGGTCATCTTTCAATCTATATTTTTTGATGACCCTCGTATTTACTATTTGACACTATTCTATCATTTTTTCACTTTATACGCTTCACTTTTTCTTGTTTTTTTGCTTTTTCTTATTTTTCTGTTTCCCGCTGAGGACAAACAGTTTTTTATTCTTTATATTTTTATACTTTTTAAGCTTTCTTTTTCAATACTCCGAGCAGCAATGCCGACACAACTGTTCCCGCAACAAGCGCGATCAGATATTGAAGCGGATTTCCTACAACCGGGAATACGAAGATTCCGCCGTGCGGCGCCATCAGCGTACAGTTAAACGCCATGGAAAGCGCTCCTGCAACCGCCGATCCTGCGATACAGGCCGGGAGCACATGAAGGGGATCAGATGCAGCGAACGGGATCGCTCCTTCTGTAATGAAAGCAAGACCCATAATAAAGTTTGTCGGACCTGCGTCTCTTTGTTCTTTTGTAAATTTGTTTTTAAAGAGCATTGTCGCAAGCGCGATCGCGCACGGCGCCGTCATTCCTCCGACCATAACCGCCGCCATAATGTCATAATTTCCCGCTGCGATGGACGCAGTGCCGAACACATATGCCGCCTTATTAAACGGACCTCCCATATCGATCGACATCATTCCTCCGACGATCATTCCGAGAAGAATCTTGCTCGTTCCGCTCATGCTGGAAAGTCCCGCATTCAAAGCGGTGTTGATGCCTCCCATAACCGGTTCGACCGCAAACGTCATCAGTAATCCCATGATCAAAATACCAAATACCGGATACAATAATACAGGCGCGATTTTCTCGACTGCTTCGGGCAGCTTGCCGCACACTTTTTTCAGACCTACGATAATGTATCCTGCCGCAAATCCTGCTACAAGCGCTCCTAAGAATCCTGATTTTCCGCCTGCTGCGATCATTCCGCCTACAAATCCGACTGCAAGCGCCGGACGATCTCCGATCGCCATCGCGATGTAGCCCGCAAGCACCGGAAGCATAAATCCAAACGCAACTCCTCCGATCTGTTTAAACAAAGCCGCAGCCGGCGTGATCGTACCAAAAGCCGCTCTTTCATCCGCCGGAAGAGAATTAAGGTCGATACTTAAACCGTCGATCAAAAATGCGATCGCGATCAGGATTCCTCCTCCTACTACAAACGGAAGCATATGAGAAACGCCGTTCATAAGCTGTGTATAAATTTTATGTCCGATTCCTCCTGATTTTCCTGACGAAGACACCGCTGTCGAAGAGGACGTTTCGTTTCCGCTGTGATATACAGGAACGTTGCCGGACATTGCCTGATCGATAAGCTGAGGCGCTTTACTGATTCCGTCTGATACCTGACAGATGATCACTTTCTTTCCGTCAAAACGATCCATCGGAACTTGCGCGTCTGCCGCTACAATAATACAGTCCGCTTCTTTGATCTCTTTCTCTGTAAGAACGTTTTTCGCTCCGCCCGAGCCTCTCGTCTCGATCTTCACGAAACAATCTTTTTCCTTCGCCGCTTTCTCAATACCTTCCGCCGCCATATAAGTATGGGCAATTCCTGTCGGACAGGACGTTACGGCAAGAATTTTAAATCCGTTTGCAGAAGCTTCGTTCATATCTGCAAGACGCTCGTCAATATCGCCCTGCTCCGCATCTGCCTTATCGATAATATCAAGAAATTCATCGGCGCTTTTTGCATTTCTCAGCGCATCGGCAAATACTTCATCCATCATCAGTACCGACAGCTTGCTCAACACGTCCAAATGTACGTTATCTTTCGTATTCGGCGCTGCGATCAAAAACATCAGCGTAACCGGCTGTCCGTCCAATGCGTCGAATTCTACTCCGTCTTTTACTACCATTGCCGCAAGACCCGGTTTCGTTACCGCATCACATTTTCCATGAGGAATGGCAATTCCTTCTCCGATTCCTGTGGTGCTTTCTTCTTCTCTTGCGTATACTTGTTCTCTGTATGCTTCACGGTCGTTGATCTTTCCGCTTGCAACCATAAGATCAATAATCCTGTCAAGCGCTTCACTTTTCGTTTTCGGAGTCTCGTTTAACGAAATACTCCTTTTATCAAGCAGATCTGTGATCCTCATTCTCAAAACCTCCTGTTCATCTTCGTTTTCTTCCGTTTATTTTTTTGCTTATTTGCTTCTGTTTATTTATGTTTGCTTATGTTTGGCTCTGTTTGTTTCTTTCTAACTCTGTTTGTTTCTATTTATTACTGTTTACTTCTGTTTGTTTCTGTTTACTTTTCTTTTCTGCTTACATCTTTACTGTACATAGTTCGTTTTTATTCATTTTGAAACCTTTTCGTACAGATCCATGATTTCTTCTTTTGTTGCAAGATATTCAGAAAATGCACTTGCACTTCCTGCGGATACCCCCATATAAAATGCGTGTCTATAATCTTTCTTCTCGATCCATCCTGCCGTAAATCCGGCAACCATGGAGTCGCCTGCACCTACTGCATTTACCAAAGTTCCTTTTGGCGCCGGAGCTTCATACACACTGCCGTCTTCCGCTACGAGTACCGCGCCTTCACCTGCCATAGAGATCAGAACGTTTCTCGCGCCCTGCTTTTGAAGTTTTTTCCCGTAAGGAATCACCTCTTCTCTTGTCGTCAGTTTGACATCGAACAATTCTCCCAGTTCATGATTATTCGGCTTGATCAAAAACGGCTTGTATTTTAATACATTAATAAGCAAATCTTTTGTAGCGTCTACAATAAACGTTACATTTTTATGCTGAAGCCGTTCCATGATCGTACTGTACATGTCCGCCGGCATCGACGCCGGAATGCTTCCCGCAAGAACAAGAATATCTCCCTCTCCCAAAATATCCAGTTTCCTCAATAGTTCTTCGATCTTCTCTTCGCTTATTTCCGGCCCTGAACCGTTAATTTCCGTACCGTCAATATTTTTCAGTTTCAGATTGATCCGTGAAATCCCACTGTCGATCTTAATAAAATCAGAACGGATTCCCATCGCTTCTACTTCTCTGATAATCTCTTCTCCCGTAAATCCTGCCGCAAATCCAAACGCTGTACTGTCAATTCCGAGATTCATTAAAATTGTCGATACATTGATTCCCTTTCCTCCGGGAAGGATCAATTCCGAATCCGTCCGGTTCGTAAGTCCAAGCTGAAAATCATTTACAGAAACGATATAATCCAAGGACGGATTAAATGTAACTGTATAGATCATCTCCATTCCTCCTTTTCTTTTTGCGTCTTTTTGTTTTCTTGATGTCATTATATAATCATATTCAGTCAAATTCAATCATAATAATTCACATAGTTTTCATTTTATTTTCGTTGAATTTGCACAAATATAATCTTTTTTGACTTATTTTGACCGAATTAAATATAATAACCGGACAGAACACAAATATTTATCTGCATTCTGCCCGGTTATTTATAGTTATTTGTATTCATTTATATCTGAGCAAACAGATCTCTGTCGCGTCAGACATCCTGCTTGTCCCATGACATGTCTATCTCAGACGATCCGAAATTTTTCTCGATCAAACCGCAATACTCTTTATACTCTTCCTCTTCGGAAAAGTTTTCTTTTAAAGCGTCCCGAACCCCTTTATAATACCACTCCAACGCCGCTTTGCTTTTCATCCGAAAACGCTCCCATAACTTCTCTCCTACAACCGGATAATCTCTGTCGATATCCCGCATATTTGAAAGCTTATCTGCAAGACCGATCAACTGTACTTCTCTTTGTGCGTCTTTTAATCTGGCGATCGTCGCGCTCTTGCGTTCTTTCCAGCTAAGCGTCTTATCCTCACTTTCCTGCGCTACAAGCTCTGCAACTCTGTCTCCGAAACGGAGCTTCAAAACGTCTTTTGTAATCCCCCTGCAGTCTTCAATCGTATCATGCAGCACCGCCGCACATATCACTTCTTCATCATCTGTCATTGCCGATACAATCTCTGACACCTCTATCGGATGAACAATATAAGGTTTCTTCGTACCTTTTCTCAACTGTCCCTCGTGTGCCTTTGCCGCAAATTCGATCGCCTCATTTATCATACCGCATCCTCCGCTTTCTTAATTTTCGCACAATTCACTTTTCTCGATAAATTTATTTATAAATTTTAGCACAACCGTAATCTAAGTACAAGACAATTACGACGTTCAGCTTTTCCTCATTTGCGCCTCTTAATTTTTCCTGATATACTGTTCTCTGACAATCAATTATTTTGAAAGGTACGAAAACAATGAAGAAAAAATATGTCCTTATCACCGGATCTTCCAGAGGAATAGGGCGCGCCTGCGCCGTCGCCTTTGCCAAAAACGGTTATCATGTATTTATAAATTGTAAAAACTCAGTCGAACAACTGGCTGAAACCGAACATGAAATTCTTGCTTCCGGCGGCGGCTGCACAGCTCTCCCCGGCGATGTAAGCGATCCCGACGTTGTCCGCAGCATATTTTGCAAAATAAAAAAAGTCTGCCAAGGCGTTGATGTCCTCGTCAACAATGCCGGAATTTCCCATTTCGGCTTATTAAGCGATCTTTCCGACTCGGAATGGAAAAATCTGATCGACACAAACCTTTCTTCTGCATTTTACTGCTGCAGAGAAGCTATCCCTCATATGGTATCTGAAAAATGCGGGAAAATCATCAATATTTCTTCCATGTGGGGAACGGCGGGCGCTTCCTGTGAAGCCGCTTATTCTGCTTCCAAATCAGGACTCCACGGCCTGACAAAAGCTTTGGCAAAAGAGCTTGCGCCAAGCGGCATTTCGGTAAACGCCGTTGCCTGCGGCGTCATTGACACAGATATGAACTCCCGCTTAAATGAAGAAGAAAAAAATATGCTTTGCGAAGAAATTCCCGCCGGCAGATTCGGAACTTGTGAAGAAGTTGCAAGGACAGTCCTTGCCCTTGCCGAAAGTCCCGCCTATCTCACCGCACAGATTATAGGCATTGACGGCGGATTTTTATAAACAAAGCACAAAATGGATCAATCCCGAAAGTACCAAAAGGCACATTCCGGGATTGATCCATTTTGTAACATTACTTATCTGAGCGCATATTTTATATAGATCAGATAAAAAATTCAGGAGGATATTACTTTGCCGTACTCAATCATGCTTGACGCCGGACATGGGGGACGCGATCCGGGAGCTGTATACAACGGAAGACAGGAAAAGATCGATACACTTTCTCTTACACTTGCCATCGGACAGATTCTGCAGGAGCGGGGAATCGATGTTCTCTATACACGCACGACAGATATTTACGAGTCGCCTTATCAAAAGGCAATGGAAGCAAATGAAGCCGGAGTCGATTTTTTCATCTCTATCCATCGTAATTCTTTTCCGCAAGATAACGCTGTCTCGGGAGTCGAATCTCTTGTCTACGACAAATCCGGCATTAAACTGGAGATGGCGGAAAATATAAACGAACAACTTGAGGGGATCGGTTTTGTAAATCTCGGAGTAAAAGCCCGCCCCGGGCTCGTTGTCCTCCGACGCACAAAAATGCCTGCGGTTCTTGTCGAAGTCGGATTTATCAATTCTGACACGGACAACATGCTCTTTGACGATAACTTCAGCGATATCGCCCTTGCCATAGCTGAAGGCATCCTCGATACACTCGGCATCAATACCCCTGTTGTTCCTCTTCCGGATGAAAATGAAGCTCCGGTCGCTCCGCTGCCTGATGAAAACACATATCCTGATGATGCCTTTCCTAATGAAGACAACGTTCCTGTCGTTCCTCTTCCGCCTCGCTACACAGTTCAAACAGGCGCATTTCGTAATCCCCTGTATGCCGAACGACTCCGCCGGGAGTTGTCCGAACTTGACTTTCCTGCCTCTGTCGTCGAGGGAAACGGATTATACCGAGTCATGGTAGGCGTTTTCCCCACACTTCACGATGCGGCAGAAACAGAACGTCGGCTGCGAAGCGCCGGTTATCAAACAGTCATCGTCAGCCAATAAATAAAACTAAAACGTACCCTAATGATCCGACACGCTTCTTGATATGCGTTTTCTTTTATTAGGGTACGTTTTATATTTCATATTATCAGGTATCTATCATACATTATCTATGGATTTTCCCCATCCGGCTCTTCTGCTAATGCCTGCTCATATTTTTCTAAAATCATAGACTGAATCCGTTCTCTCGTATTAGAATTGATCGGATGTGCAATATCTCTGTACTCACCGTCCATTGCTTTTTTACTTGGCATGGCAATGAACATTCCTTTCTCTCCTTCTATAACTTTAATGTCATGAACAACAAATTCATCGTCGATCGTAATGGATACAACCGCTTTTAATTTTCCCTCTTTCGCAACTTTCCGCACTCGTACATCTGTGATCTGCATAGGTTCAGATCTCCTTTCTTTTCTGCCTTTTCGGAGTATTACGCCGCTTTTTTACAATGCGTAACGCTCATTTTTCTCTACTACAACTTTTACGCCGTTTTCTCCGACGTATCTTGTATTCGCTCTTATTGTATCCCTGCTCTCTACGATACAATTTTCGATATATGTATTATCTCCCAGATATACATCATTCAATATAATTGAATTTTTGATCACACAATTATTACCGACAAATACTTTTTTAAAGATAACGGAATTTTCAATCGTTCCGTTTACGATGCTTCCGCTTCCGATAAGACTGTTTTTCACAACTGCGCCCGGATTATATTTTGCAGGCGGCTGATCGCTTACCTTTGAATATACGCTTGGAAGCTCTCTGAAAAAGTAGTTTCTTACTTCCGGTTTCAGGAAATCCATATTTGTCTTATAATACGCATCTACCGTTGAGATATTATTCCAATAACTGTTGATCTTATATCCGTATATTTTTTTCAGATTTTTATAACGAATCAAAATATCGTTTACAAAATCATGTCTTTCATCTTCCGCACAATGCTCGATCAGATCGATCAGTTGTCTTCTGCGGAGAACATAAATTCCTGTTGAAATCGTATGCGAATGAGCCACCATCGGCTTTTCTTCAAACTCTTCGATCCTTGATTCTTCATTCATGCGAACCGTTCCAAATCTCGTGGCATCTTCTCCCGGTTCAAGATCCTTGCACACAACCGTTATGTCTGCTTTCTTCGCAATATGATACTCAAGCACTTTATTATAATCCAGCTTATAAACCGCATCACCAGAAGTAATGATCACATATGGTTCATGACATTTTTTCAGGAAATCCAGATTCTGGTAAATGGCATCTGCCGTTCCTCTGTACCAATATCCGTTGTCAGCCGTAATCGTAGGCGTGAACACGAACAATCCTCCCTGTTTCCTTCCGAAATCCCACCATTTTGATGAGTTCAGATGCTCGTTCAGCGATCTGGCATTGTACTGTGTCAGCACGGCAACTTTCTGAATATGAGAATTTGTCATATTGCTGAGTACAAAATCAATCGCACGATAGCTTCCCGCTACCGGCATCGCAGCCACCGCTCTTTTTGCAGTCAGCTCGCGCATCTTCCTGCTGTTTCCTCCTGCCAAAATAAGTCCTACTGCTCTCATACTCTCTCACCTGCCTTTATCAAGGTTTCGCCGCTTGCAAGTACGCCGTCCTCATAATCTTCCGCCGCTGTCACTCCGCTGATCGCAGTATTTTTTCCGATCTGCACGTTTGACGGAATCACAGAGTTCTCGCCGATCGTAGCAAGTCCTCCACTGTAAATGTTCGGTTTCATCTTGTTCGGCACATCGCTTCCGATTCCGATCACAACATTATCTCCGATTACCGTATCTTCTGCTATGATCGCCCTGTCTATCACACAGTTCTCTCCAATCGTTACTCCCTGCATAATAATCGAATCACGAACGACACTTCCCTTTCCGACGCGCACTCTTCCGCCTAAAACCGAATTATGCAGTTCCCCGTACACCTCTGTTCCGTTGCTGATAATACACCGATCTACCACTCCGTCCTGCGCAATATACTGAGGTGGGATATTCGCGCTGTTCGTATAGATCTTCCAGAATTCTTCATATAAATTAAATTCAGGGATAATATCAATCAGTTCCATATTGGCTTCCCAGTACGAACTCAATGTTCCTACGTCTTTCCAATAACCGTTATATTCATATGCAAAAAGCCTGTCCCCTTTGTCGTGACAATACGGAATAATATGTTTTCCGAAATCACAATTCGGTTGATCTTTCAACTTGATAAGAGCTTCTTTTAACACCGGCCAGCTAAAGATATAAATACCCATCGACGCCAGATTACTGCTTGGTTTTTCCGGTTTTTCTTCAAACTCTTTAATCCTGCTCTCATGATCAGTAACAACGATGCCGAACCGGCTCGCCTCTTCAATCGGAACAGGCATTGCCGCGATCGTCACATCCGCATGATTCGCTTTGTGAAAATCAAGCATCACTTCGTAATCCATTTTGTAAATATGGTCGCCTGAAAGAATAAGAACATAATCCGGATTATACGTCTCCATATAATCAAGATTCTGATAAATCGCGTTTGCCGTACCGGTGTACCATTCACTGTTAGAACTCTTCTCATAAGGAGGAAGTATCGATACACCTCCGACATTTCTGTCTAAATCCCACGGAATTCCTATTCCGATATGAGTATTCAGCCTCAGCGGCTGGTACTGAGTCAGCACTCCTACTGTATCAATTCCTGAATTAATACAGTTACTCAGCGGAAAGTCGATAATACGGTATTTTCCGCCAAATGCTACGGCAGGTTTTGCAACTTTTGCTGTAAGAACCCCCAATCGACTGCCCTGCCCGCCTGCTAAAAGCATTGCAATCATCTCTTTTTTAAACATTACGTCACCTCATTTCTAGTTAGATATATTTATTATATCATATTTTCATGTTTATCCAATCATTTTTTACAATTTTTTCTTTAACATTTTTAACTTTTTGTTTATTTCGCACAAAAAGAACTTCTTTCAATTTTTTGCATATATAGTATAATATAGTAGGTTATGATATTTTATGACTAATTTTTAAAAAACGATTGTTACACATAAAAATAACGGTGCATTTTAATTGTAACAGTTCAGCTATACAGCGCGATTTTACGAATGGCGCAGACGAAACTGTTACTTTCAACCCATTTAGGTGAAAGAAAAGAGGAAGCATTATGTATAAAATTGATTTTAACGAACCGATCCATATCCATTTTATAGGAATCGGCGGTATCAGCATGAGCGGACTTGCGGAAATCCTTTTAAAAGAAGGATTCACTGTATCCGGCTCCGACACAAAGGAATCTCCTTTAACGAAGAAACTGGTTTCTGAAGGCGCTCATATTATCTATGGTCAGAAAGCGGAAAATATCACACGGGATATCGGTTGTGTCGTTTACACTGCGGCAATCAATCGAAATAATCCTGAACTGATCGAAGCAGTTGCGCTGAAAATTCCGATGCTGACCCGCGCAGAACTGCTCGGACAGCTTATGAAAAACTACGATACGCCGATCGCAGTTTCCGGAACTCACGGGAAAACAACGACAACGTCCATGATCTCTCATATTTTACTGGAAGGAGATCTCGACCCGACGATTTCAGTCGGAGGTATTTTGAAGGCGATCGGAGGAAATATCCGTGTCGGAAATTCAGGTACGTTTATTACGGAAGCATGTGAATATACGAACAGTTTTCTTCATTTCTTCCCAAAAATCAGCGTAATCCTTAATATCGAAGAGGATCACCTCGATTTCTTCAAAGATCTGGAAGATATTCGTCATTCATTTCATCAGTTTGCGGAACTGCTTCCTGAAGACGGAACTCTTATTATCAATGCCGAGATCAAAGATTATGCCGAGATATACGAAGGTCTTTCCTGCAATGTCGTGACATACGGAACAAACGGATGTTTTGATTACAGCGCGAAAAATATTACTTATGACGAAAACGGACATGTCGCATTTGACTTGTTCCGCCGCGGTGAATATGCGGATCATATCCAGTTGTCGGTAACAGGCGACCATAATGTTTCAAACGCTCTGTCCGCCATTGCCGTTGCTGATATTCTTGGTCTTTCTATAGATATCACTAAGAGAGGATTGTTGTCTTTTACAGGAACAGACCGCCGTTTTGAATATAAAGGGGAATTTAACGGAGTAACTGTTATTGATGATTATGCACACCATCCGACAGAGATTCTTGCCACATTAAAAGCAGCGCAGCACTCTTTGCACAACAGTGTGTGGTGTGTATTCCAACCTCATACTTATACAAGGACAAAAGCGTTCTTCCATGAATTCGCAGAGGCGCTCTCTCATGCAGACCACCTCGTACTTGCCGATATCTTTGCTGCAAGAGAAACAGATACTCTCGGCATCTCCTCGGCAGATCTGGCGAAAGAAACCGAAAAACTCGGAACAGATACGCACTACTTCCCAAGCTTTGCACAGATTGAAGCATTCCTGAAAGAAAACTGCCGTCCCGGTGATCTGCTCATCACAATGGGAGCCGGAGACGTTGTTACAATCGGTGAAAATCTGCTAAAACAAACATCGTAGAAGCTATTTTTAAGTTCTCCACATAGTTATCTACAAAAAAGAGCAAGTTACCAACAAAAAAGCCCTTTTTTACCCGGCAGTAAAATGATACTATATAAGAAACACCTGACAAAAGCGGATTCCATGTCCGCTTTTTGTTAACCCCAGTTCAGCCCATCTCCGTGCTTGTAAGCATAAGTCATACTCGTATGACTTTGCGAACAAGTACCGAGATGGAGTGAGCGCCTTTTCATGAGCAAACCGCGGCAGCGCCGCTTTGAGTCCGCAGGACGTGTTTGCGATTGGCGCGGGCTGAACTGGGAGACTCCCTATACGGCGAGCGCCTTTTCATGAGCAAACCGCGGCAGCGCCGCTTTGAGTCTGCAGGACGCGTTTGCGATTGGCGCGGGCTGAACTGGGAGACTCCCTATACGGCGAGCGCTTTTTCATGAGCAAACCGCGGCAGCGCCGCTTTGAGTCCGCAGGACGCGTTTGCGATTGGCGCGGGCTGAACCGGGAAAAACGCGGCAGCGCCGCTTTGACCTTCACAAAACACTTAAGAATAATGAAACAGGATGGAGTAAGTATGAAAACACTGACATTAAAAAATAAATTTCAGACAAACGCGACGCTGCTGCCAAACGATTTTATCGACAATTACATGGTCAATGCCAACGGCGAATTTATAAAAGTATATCTTTTTCTTCTGCGGCATGCCGAAGACGACAATCCTGCGCTGACACTTTCTATGATTGCAGATTGTCTCAACAATACGGAAAAAGACATCTTGCGGGCGCTTAGATATTGGGAATCCGAAGGACTGCTCCGATCAGAATATGCGGCGGACGGAAAAATCACATCTCTCGAACTGCAAAGTTTTGCATGTGCATGGACTCCTCCCGCGTCCCGGAATACCGATTCTCCTGCCGGAGGCATTGCGCCGCAGACTGTCCGCTCCACGATACAAAATGTGTCCGACCGGAATCTTCCTTCTCAGCCTCAGTCAGATATTTCTTTATCTGCAGGTCTGACAGATCCGGTTCACTCTATACATAATAAAGAAGGGCTGCACACAGCTTCACGCCAGACAGCATCCGCTTCAAATGCATCCATTCAAAAAGCCGTCGCTATTGACGAATTTCGGGCACAAAAAGAAATAAAATCTCTCCTCTTTATTGCAGAACAATATTTGGGAAAAACATTAACACATACTGAAATGGAGACAATTACTTATTTTTATGATACACTGCATATGTCGGCAGATCTGATTGAGTATTTGATCGAATCTTGTGTAGAAAACGGACATAAAAGCATCCACTATATCAAAAAGGTCGCTTTTTCATGGGTCGAAGAAGGAATCGAGACAGTCTCTCAGGCAAAAGAGCAGTCTATGCTCTATTCCAGAAGCTGCTACACTGTACTGAATGCGTTCGGTATCAAAGGCAGAGGACCTGCTGCCTCAGAACTTGAATTTATCAAAAAATGGTCTGAGCAGTATGCATTTTCCTCTGACATTATCGCAGAGGCGTGCAGACGCACGATTACCTCTACACACCAGCCGAGCTTTGAATATGCCGATTCTATTCTGACAAAGTGGCATGAACACAATATCCGTCACTTAAAAGAGATCTCGGCGCTTGACGAAGCTCATCAGAAACAGAACTCTGCCGTAAGAACTGCCGCGCGGCAAAAACCTGTAACAAAGAATCTGAACAATTTTGAGCGCCGCAGTTACGATATGGAATCACTTGAAGAACAACTGCTGAAAAGCAATTAACAAAACGATTATCATTGAGCCAGACGGCAAGTAGAAGGAGTATCTCCATGGCACTTAAAAATTCACAATATTATGCACTGATGCGGGAGTACGAACAAACCAGATTGAAAAATCACGATCTTCAAATGAAGCGTTATGAAGAAGTTTACAAAAAACTTCCGGAATTCAAATCACTGGATGAATCGATTTCCATCCTTTCAGTGCAGTATGGCAAAAAAATGCTAAACGGCGATCCGAAAGCATTGTCTTCTCTCAAAGAAGAGCTTGCAATCCTGCGGCAGAACAAAAAGAACCTTCTTACTTCTGCCGGATTTCCCAAAGATTATCTGGAACCGATCTACGATTGTCCCGACTGCATGGACACCGGATATATCGGAAACGAAAAATGTCACTGTTTCAAACGCTCCGTTATTGAGCTTTTATATGAACAGTCCAATATCAAAGAATTTCCGACAGAAGCATCTTTCGACTATTTTGACCTTGATTTTTATCCGGCTTCCCAGTATGATAAAACAACGGGAAAAAACGCCCGCGCTATGATGGAAGAGACATTAAATATATGCCATCGCTTTATAAATAACTTCGGAAAGGAATTCAACAATCTCTTTTTCTATGGGAGCGTCGGAGTCGGAAAGACTTTCCTTTCCACCTGTATCGCCCGCGAAATCATGGAACGTGAATTTTCGGTTCTCTATTTCTCGGCGCCGCAGCTTTTCAGTGTACTTACGCAGACAAAATTTGACCGCAATGACGTCGATTCAAAAAATATGAATGACTATATATTCAACTGTGATCTTCTGATCATTGATGATCTTGGAAGCGAGTACACAAATGCGTTCATTGCCGCACAGTTTTTTACATGTATCAACGAACGTCTCATTCACAAGAAATCAACGATCATCTCAACAAATCTTTCTCTTGAATCGCTTGCCAATCTTTATACCGAGCGCTCTTTCTCGAGAATCACAAGCAGCTATGCATTGTTAAAGATAATCGGTGATGATATACGAATCAAGAAAAAATTAAAAAATAGGGAGGTACATTAATGTTACGCCGAACAGAACGAATTTTGGAAAATATTCCGGTAGGAAGTCTTGGTCTTATTTCCCTCACGGGATGTGAAGAACTGGGAAAGAAAGTAGATGACTATCTTGTAAAATGGAGACACGAAAGCGGAAATGCTTTTCGCGACGATATTGCATTTTCGGGATATGAAAAAGATTCTTATCTTCTTGATGCCCGCGTTCCGCGCTTTGGCTCAGGAGAAGCAAAAGGAGTTCTCGGAGAGTCCGTTCGCGGAAAAGATCTGTATCTTATGGTAGATGTATGTAATTACAGCATTACTTACTCTCTTGCGGGAAAGACAAATCACATGTCTCCTGACGATCATTTCCAGAACTTAAAGAGAATTATCGCTGCCATTGGCGGAAAAGGACGACGTATCAATGTTATCATGCCGTTTTTATATGAGAGCCGTCAGCACAAAAGAAGTTCCCGTGAATCACTCGACTGCGCTCTTGCTTTGCAGGAACTTGTACGCATGGGAGTTGAAAACATCATTACTTTTGACGCTCATGACCCACGTGTACAAAATGCGATCCCGCTGAGCGGATTTGAAACAGTTTCTCCGACATATCAGTTTATAAAAGGGCTTCTGCGCAATGTCAAAGACTTACAGATCGACGCAGATCATATGATGGCGATCAGTCCTGACGAGGGCGGAACAAACCGTGCCGTATATCTTGCCAACGTACTTGGCCTTGACATGGGTATGTTCTATAAACGCCGCGATTACACAAAGATTGTAGACGGACGTAATCCGATCGTTGCTCATGAATTCCTTGGCTCTTCCGTAGAGGGAAAAGATGTCATCATCATCGACGATATGATTTCTTCAGGAGACAGCATCATAGATGTCGCTACGGAACTGAAACAGCGTAAAGCAAACCGGATTTTCGCTGCGGCTACATTCGGTCTGTTTACAAACGGTATGGAGAAATTCGACAAAGCATATGAAGACGGTATTATTCACGGTATCCTTACGACAAACCTGATCTACCAGACACCGGAGCTTTTGTCTAAACCATATTACATCAACTGTGATATGAGCAAATATATTGCTCTTATCATCGATACATTGAATCATGACGGATCTCTTAGTTCTATTTTAAGTCCGAACGAAAGAATCCAGCATGTTCTTCAGAAATACAAAAACGGAGAGCCGGTCTAAGACCGCTCTCCATGCTTTTTTCATACTTTAAGCGAATAAATTACTATGAACAGACAAAACAACAAAACAGAACGAAAAAAAACGATTTCTGACACACTATTTACAGCTTTCATGCTCTTCACTGCGACTGCTGTTTCTTTTTGTTTCTTTCACTTAGGAAATAAAAATTCAGCAAACATCACTGTGATCTATACGCTTGCGCTCATTTTGACCGCTCTTAAGACGTCCGGATATGTATACGGCATTGTCGCCTCTTTATTCTGCGTCATCGCCGTTAATTTCCTTTTTTCTTATCCATTTTTTAAATTTAATTTTTCATTGGACGGATATCCTGTCACGTTTATCGGGATGCTCGCGATCACACTAATCACAAGCGCAACAACAACTTCTTTAAAACAACATCAAAAAGCCGCTGCGGAACGAGAAAAAGCGCTGGCAGAAGCTGATAAAGAAAAACTGCGTGCAAATCTTTTACGTGCCGTATCACATGATCTGCGAACACCACTCACAAGTATTATCGGCTCTTCCTCTTCTTATTTGGAAAACGGATCAGATATGACCGAATATGAACGAACCGAACTTGTATCAAATATTAAAGAGGATTCTGAATGGCTGCTGAATATGGTCGAGAATCTTCTTACGATCACGCGCATAGACAACAACTCTCAAGACAAAGTGAAGAAGTCTCCGGAAGTCGTCGAAGAAGTCGTTTCAGAGGCTATACAACGGCTCAGAAAACGGCTTTCGGACGTCCGTATCAAAGTCCATATGCCGAATGATTTTCTTATGATTCCCATGGACGCCACATTAATCGAACAGGTTCTCATTAATCTTCTGGAAAATGCTTCCGTTCATTCTGAAAGTACGGAAGAGATCGATCTGATCATTACACAGACAAAAGAGTGTGTTTCTTTTTCTGTCCGTGACTACGGAAAGGGAATCGATCCCGAACAGCTTCCTTATATATTTGAAGGTCAGCGCAGTTCCGGAAAAAATTCAGACCACCATAAAGGAATCGGAATCGGTCTGTCAATCTGTAAGACGATCATAGAAGCTCATGGAGGGAAATTAACCGCTGTCAATCACAAACACGGCGCCGAATTTATTTTTACACTTCCAAAAGAAAAGGAGGTTGAAGCAAATGCCTAAATTTTCAGTCTTAATCATTGAAGATGAAAAAAATATACAAACTTTCATGGGAAAGGTTTTAAAACGTCATGACTATCAGGTTCTTTATGCCGATACCGGTAAGCAAGGACTGGAAATGATCCGTTCCCGATGCCCGGATCTTATCCTTCTTGATCTGGGACTTCCGGACATGGACGGCTGTTCTATTATCCGGGACGTCCGTACATGGGCAAGTACTCCGATCATCGTTATTTCCGCCCGCACTGCCGAACGGGAAAAGGTTGCGGCTCTTGATCTGGGCGCTGATGATTATATTACAAAACCATTCGGAACTTCCGAGCTTCTTGCACGGATCCGCGCTTCCCTCAGACACAGCAATCGTCTGCTCACTGACAGCACCTTCTATATCCGTCCTTACCGACATAAGGATTTAATACTTGACTTTTCCAAACGGCTGCTCACGATTCGCGGCAATGCTGTCCATCTGACTCCGATCGAATATAAGATTGTAGCATATCTGGCGCAAAATTCCGGAAAAGTCATTACATATGCATCGATTCTTTCAAATGTATGGGGACCTTACGCTGATAATGACAATAAGATTCTTCGTGTCAACATGGCCAATATCCGCCGAAAAATCGAAGAAGATCCCGCACAGCCTCAATACATTTTTACCGAAGTCGGAGTCGGCTATCGTATGGCTGAAGATGAAGATGAGTAAATGTTAAAAACCCGCTAAGGTTTTTGCCGCTTTATTCCATTTTACACTTTGCTCCTTTAAAATAGAGACTGATTTGTTTTTATTTCATTTGTTTTGCACAGAAAATTATTTTTTTGTGTAAAACCGCAAAATTTATTTTAAGGAGTGACCTACAATGAATATCGGTTTAATTTTACTTATGCTAATCGGAGGCTCTGTCGGAGTTTTTTCTACACTCTACATTCTGATCAGCCTTCCTGTCATAATTTTTCTGAAGATTTATCGAAAAATTCGATTCGGAGCTTCTCTTTATGATTAAATAAAATCAATGATTTTCTTATCTTATGCATGTTTTTTACAGAGCTGAACAAAAAACTCCGTATACGTCACCGGGTTTTATCCCGAATCTGTATACGGAGTTTTTATTTTATCTTATTCTTTGTCTTTCTTGTTTATTATTCTTGCACTTTCTTGCTTAGCAGAACAATGATCTTTTATTCTTCTGTGACAAAAGCCTCTTCATCATCTGCTTCTTCTGTATCCATCACTTCATCCGTCAACGCTGTCTCTTCGTTTTCCAAACTTTCATTTACTGCATCTGCGCTTACTGCCTCAGCGTTTTCCACTTCTGCATTCTCTCCTTCTGCGCTCTCTTCAGTTTCAAGTTCCTCTGCCAGCATCGCTTCTGCTCTGGCATCTGTATTTAACGCTACGTCACGATATTTTTTCATACCCGTACCCGCCGGAATATGTTTACCGATAATTACGTTTTCTTTCAGACCGACAAGATGATCGACTTTTCCTTTGATTGCCGCTTCGGTAAGAACTTTCGTTGTTTCCTGGAAAGATGCGGCTGAAAGGAAGGAATCTGTAGCAAGTGAAGCTTTCGTAATACCAAGCATGATCTGCTCGCCTATAGCCGGCTCTTTTCCTTCTTCTTCAAGACGCTCGTTTACTTCATTGAATTCAAGAACGTCAACCATTGTTCCCGGAAGGAATTCTGTATCACCCTTCTCTTCGATGCGGACTTTCTTCAACATCTGGCGAACGATAACCTCGATATGCTTATCGTTGATCTCAACACCCTGCAGACGGTATACTCTCTGCACTTCCTGAAGCATATAATCCTGAACGGCTCTAAGACCTTTGATCTTCAGAATATCATGCGGATTTACACTACCTTCCGTCAGTTCGTCTCCGGCTTCAAGCATCACGCCGTCCTGTATTTTAATACGAGAACCGTACGGGATCAAATACGCCTTTGATTCGCCTGTCTCATCATTTGTAACGATGATCTCACGTTTCTTCTTCGTGTCGGAAATCATTGCGCGTCCGGCAAATTCCGTGATGATCGCAAGACCTTTCGGCTTTCTCGCCTCGAAAAGCTCCTCGACACGCGGAAGACCCTGTGTGATATCGTCACCGGCAACTCCTCCTGTATGGAACGTACGCATTGTAAGCTGTGTTCCCGGCTCACCGATCGACTGGGCAGCCACAATACCAACTGCTTCTCCGACCTGAACCGCTTCTCCTGTCGCCATGTTTGCTCCGTAACATTTTGCACATACGCCGTTCTTACATTTACATGTAAGGATCGTACGGATCTTCACTTTCTTCAGTGACTCGCCGTTCTCATCCACGCCTTTTTTCATAACGCGTTCCGCGCGGCGCGGTGTGATCATGTGGTTTGCTTTTACGAGTACATTTCCGTCTTTATCTTTGATGTCCTCACAGGAATAGCGTCCTGTAATACGCTCCTGAAGGCTCTCAATCTCTTCATTTCCATCCATAAATGCAGATACATACATTCCCGGAATCTCTTTTCCTTCTTCTGCACAATCAGAATCATGGATAATCAATTCCTGAGATACGTCTACAAGACGTCTCGTCAGGTAACCTGAATCGGCTGTACGAAGAGCCGTATCTGACAGACCTTTACGAGCACCATGAGCAGACATGAAATATTCAAGTACGTCAAGACCTTCACGGAAGTTTGATTTGATAGGCAACTCGATCGTACGTCCTGTCGTATCTGCCATAAGTCCACGCATACCTGCAAGCTGCTTGATCTGCTTATCAGATCCACGGGCTCCGGAGTCAGCCATCATAAAGATGTTATTATATTTATCAAGACCTGTCAGCAGAGCCTCTGTCAGCTTATCATCGGTTGCTTTCCAAGTTTCGACAACTTCTTTATAACGCTCTTCTTCTGTTATAAGACCACGTTTGTAATTCTTTGTGATTTTATCTACGGTATTCTGTGCTTCCTCGATCATCTGAGGTTTCTGCGGCGGCACCGTCATATCTGAAATTGATACAGTCATAGCCGCTCTTGTAGAGAATTTGTATCCGATTGCCTTTACATTGTCAAGCACTTCCGCTGTTTGTGTTGCTCCGTGAGTATTGATTACTTTTTCAAGAATCTGTTTCAACTGTTTCTTTCCGACATGGAAATCAACCTCGAGAAGCAGCTCGTTTCCTTCTACCTCTCGATCTACGAATCCAAGATCCTGCGGAATAATCTCATTAAACAAAAGACGTCCGAGTGTCGCATCGATCGTTCCTGTCTTCTCAGTTCCGTCCGGCATCATTCTAGTTACACGAACTTTGATTCGCGAGTGGAGCGTAATATATCCGTTCTCATATGCAAGAATTGCTTCGCTCATGCTCTTAAAGAACATTCCTTCGCCCTTTACTCCCGGTCTTTCCTGCGTCAGATAATAAATACCGAGAACCATATCCTGTGAAGGAACCGCCACCGGTCCTCCGTCAGACGGTTTCAGCAGGTTGTTCGGTGAAAGAAGCAAGAAACGGCACTCTGCCTGAGCTTCCTGTGACAGCGGAACGTGTACCGCCATCTGGTCACCGTCGAAGTCGGCATTGTACGCTGTACAAACGAGCGGATGGAGCTTGATTGCCTTACCTTCTACAAGAATCGGCTCAAATGCCTGGATACCGAGTCTGTGAAGCGTGGGGGCGCGGTTAAGCATAACCGGATGTTCCTTGATCACTTCCTCAAGAACATCCCAAACTTCCGGCTGAAGTCTCTCTACCATTTTCTTTGCATTTTTTATATTATGTGCTGTTCCGTTTGCCACAAGTTCTTTCATAACAAACGGTTTAAACAGTTCGATTGCCATCTCTTTCGGAAGACCGCACTGATAAATCTTAAGTTCCGGTCCTACGACGATAACAGAACGTCCCGAATAGTCGACACGTTTTCCAAGCAGGTTCTGACGGAAACGTCCGGATTTACCTTTCAGCATATCTGAAAGTGATTTCAGTGCTCTGTTTCCCGGGCCTGTAACCGGACGTCCACGGCGTCCGTTGTCGATCAAAGCGTCTACCGCTTCTTGAAGCATACGTTTTTCATTTCTTACAATAATGTCCGGCGCTCCAAGCTCAAGCAGTCTTTTCAGACGATTGTTTCTGTTAATGATTCTTCTGTACAGATCATTCAAATCACTTGTCGCAAAACGGCCTCCGTCAAGCTGTACCATAGGACGAAGATCCGGCGGAATAACCGGAATTGCAGAAAGGATCATCCATTCCGGACGGTTGCCCGACTCACGGAACGCCTCAACAACTTCAAGGCGTTTCACGATTCTCGCTCTCTTTTGACCTGTCGCATTTTCCAACCCTGCCTGAAGTTCTGCATATTCTTTTTCAAGATCGATGCTTTCCAGAAGTTCTTTGATTGCCTCGGCTCCCATGCCTACGCGGAATGAGCCGCTGCCCCACTTCTCTTTCTGTTCCTGATACTCTGTCTCAGAGAGAATCTGTTTATACTGAAGATCCGTCTCTCCTTTGTCGAGAACAATGTATGAAGCAAAGTAAAGCACTCTTTCCAATGTTCTCGGAGAGATATCAAGGATCAATCCCATACGGCTCGGAATTCCCTTGAAATACCAGATATGAGACACCGGAGCGGCAAGGGCGATATGCCCCATACGCTCACGACGCACACTTGCCTTTGTAACCTCGACGCCGCATCGGTCACAAACAACACCTTTGTAACGGATCTTTTTATATTTTCCACAATGACACTCCCAGTCTTTGCTCGGTCCGAAGATTCTCTCACAGAACAGTCCGTCTTTTTCCGGTTTTAATGTTCTGTAGTTGATCGTCTCCGGCTTTGTAACCTCACCTCTTGACCATTCCATGATCTTTTCCGGTGAAGCCAGACCGATCTTGATCGCGTCAAATGTTAACGGTTGATATTGTTGTTCATTATTGTTTGGCATATATTTGGATCCTCCTCTTATTCTTCCTCATAATCGGAATACTCGTCAAACTCAATGTCCACCGGGGCATCATCATCCGGCTCTTCCTCAGGTTCAACATCCTCGAGTTCCTCGCCTACAAACTCCTTCTCACTAAATCCGTGATCACCGAAAGATTCATTCTCATCACGGTACTTTCTGTCTCCTTCGATAATGTGACGCAGATCTGTCTCGCCGTAATCTACGTTCTCCATAATCTCTACTTCTGTATTGTCATCACGCAGGACACGCACATCCAACGCAAGAGACTGAAGCTCTTTTAAAAGCACCTTAAATGACTCCGGAATACCCGGTTCCGGTATATTTTCTCCTTTGATGATCGCCTCGTAAGTCTTCACACGACCTACAACGTCGTCGGACTTCACTGTCAGGATCTCCTGCAGTGTATAAGATGCGCCGTACGCCTCCAGCGCCCAAACTTCCATCTCTCCGAAACGCTGTCCGCCGAACTGTGCTTTACCACCGAGCGGCTGCTGCGTAACGAGGGAGTAAGGACCTGTAGAACGCGCATGGATCTTATCATCTACAAGATGGTGAAGTTTCAGGTAGTGCATGTGTCCGATTGTTACCGGACTGTCGAAATACTCACCTGTACGTCCGTCTCTCAAACGCACTTTACCGTCTCTTGAGAGCGGAACGCCTTTCCAAAGGTTTCTGTGTTCTCTATTGTCAGACAGGTACTGCAATACTTCCGGAAGAAGCTCCTGTCCATGCTTTTTCTCAAACTCTTCCCACTCAAGATTGACATAATCATTTGCCAGATCAAGAGTATCCATAATGTCGATCTCGTTTGCTCCGTCAAAGACAGGCGTAGAAATGTTAAATCCAAGAGCTTTCGCCGCAAGACTCAAGTGGATCTCAAGCACCTGTCCGATATTCATACGAGACGGCACACCAAGCGGATTCAAAACAATATCCAGCGGGCGCCCGTTCGGAAGAAACGGCATATCCTCTACCGGAAGCACACGGGAAACGACACCCTTGTTACCGTGACGTCCGGCCATCTTATCACCTACAGAAATCTTTCTCTTCTGCGCGATGTAAATTCTGACCGCCTGATTTACCCCGGGTGAAAGCTCGTCGCCGTTTTCTCTTGTAAATACTTTCGCATCTACAACGATACCATACTCACCGTGCGGCACTTTCAAGGATGTATCTCTTACTTCACGGGCTTTCTCTCCGAAAATCGCACGGAGAAGTCTCTCCTCAGCCGTAAGCTCTGTCTCTCCTTTCGGAGTTACTTTTCCGACGAGAATATCTCCGGCGCGCACTTCCGCACCGATACGGATGATTCCTCTCTCATCAAGGTCTTTCAACGCATCATCGCCGACGCCCGGAATATCTCTCGTGATCTCTTCAGGTCCGAGTTTTGTATCTCTTGCCTCTGCCTCATATTCTTCGATATGAACAGAAGTATAAACATCATCCTGTACAAGTCTCTCACTCAGAAGAACAGCATCCTCGTAGTTATAACCTTCCCATGTCATAAAACCGATGAGCGGGTTCTTACCAAGAGCCATCTCTCCGCCTGATGTAGACGGTCCATCTGCAATAACCTGTCCTGCCGCAACAACGTCGCCTTTATTAACGATCGGACGCTGATTGTAACAGTTACTCTGGTTGCTTCGCTGGAATTTTGTCAGCTTATAAGATGTCTTCTTGCCGTCTTCTTCGCGGACAACGATCTCTTTTGACGTAGAGCTTTCTACTGTTCCCGCCCGTTCTGCGACAACACATACTCCCGAGTCAACGGCAGCTTTTACTTCCATACCCGTACCGACTACCGGAGCCTCTGTCGTCAGAAGCGGAACTGCCTGACGCTGCATGTTCGATCCCATAAGAGCACGGTTGGCATCGTCGTTTTCAAGGAACGGAATCAGAGCCGTAGCGACTGAGAATACCATCTTCGGAGAAACATCCATGTAATCGAACTTGCTTCTCTCGTATTCCTGTGTTTCCTCTCTGTAACGACCGGATACATTTTTATGAATAAAGTGGCCTTCTTCATCAAGCGGTGTATTCGCCTGTGCCACATGATAATTGTCTTCTTCGTCAGCTGTCATATAAACAACTTTTTCTGTAACGACCGGATTTTCCGGATCAGACTTATCAATCCAACGATATGGCGCTTCAACAAATCCATACTGATTAATTCGCGCATATGTTGCCAAAGAGTTGATCAGACCGATGTTCGGACCTTCAGGCGTCTCGATCGGACACATTCTTCCATAGTGTGAATAATGTACGTCTCGAACCTCGAATCCGGCGCGATCTCTGGAAAGACCTCCCGGTCCAAGTGCGGAAAGACGTCTCTTATGTGTCAACTCTCCAAGCGGGTTGTTCTGATCCATAAACTGAGACAACTGAGAAGAACCGAAGAACTCTTTCACCGCTGCCGTCACCGGTTTGATATTGATCAGTGACTGCGGGGAAATTCCTTCCTGATCCTGTGTCGTCATACGCTCACGGACAACTCTTTCTAATCTTGAAAGACCGATTCTGTACTGATTCTGGAGCAATTCTCCTACTGCGCGGATACGGCGGTTACCCAAATGGTCAATGTCATCATCCGTTCCCATGCCATATTCAAGATGCATATTATAGTTGATGGACGCGAGGATGTCCTCTTTTGTAATATGCTTCGGGATCAAATCGTGAATGTCACGTTTGATCAACGCTTTCATCTCTTCGATGTCTCCTGCGGACTCTTCGATAATTCCCGCCAAAACCGGATAATATACCTGCTCCGTAACACCTACTTCTTCAGGATCGATATCTGTAACAGCCTGAAAATCTACCATCATATTAGAAAGGATCTTGATGTTTCTCTCTTCATCTTCACCTTCTACCCACAGATAAGGAACGGCATTGTTCTGGATCTTATCTGCAAGTTCACGAGTAATCTTCGTACCTTTTTCAGCAACTATCTCTCCCGTAAGCTGACTCACCGCATCCTCTGCAAGTATGCAGCCTGCAATACGGTTTTTCAGCATCAGTTTCTTATTGAATTTATAACGTCCAACCTTTGCGAGATCATATCTTCTCGGATCAAAGAACATGCTGTTGATCAGACTTTCCGCGCTGTCTACTGCAAGCGGCTCGCCCGGGCGGATCTTCTTGTACAGTTCCAAAAGACCTTCCTGATAACTCTCCGCAGTGTCCTTTGTAAAGCTTGCAAGGATCTTCGGCTCTTCACCGAAAAGATCAACAATCTCTGCATTCGTTCCGATACCAAGTGCACGGATCAGCACTGTGATCGGAACTTTTCTTGTACGATCGACGCGCACATAAAAAACGTCGTTGGAGTCTGTCTCATATTCAAGCCATGCGCCTCGGTTTGGGATCACTGTAGATGAGTACAGTTTCTTTCCGAGTTTATCATGAGCAATGCCATAATAAATTCCCGGAGAACGCACGAGCTGACTGACGATAACACGCTCTGCACCGTTGATAACAAATGTACCCGTCTTTGTCATCAGCGGAAGATCTCCCATAAAAATCTCATGCTCGTTAATCTCATCAGTCTCTTTATTGTGGAGACGGACTCTCACTTTTAAGGGAGCAGCATAAGTCGCATCGCGCTCTTTACACTCATCGATCGTATATTTCACATCGTCCTCGCAAAGTGTGAAATCTACGAATTCCAGACTTAAGTGTCCGCTGTAATCAGCGATCGGGGAAATATCGTCGAACACCTCTTTGAGTCCTTCGTCAAGAAACCATTGATAGGAATCTTTTTGAACTTCAATGAGGTTAGGCATCTCCAATACTTCTTTCTGCCGTGAGTAACTCATGCGGAAACTTTTTCCGGTTTTAATGGGACGGATTCTGTTTTTCTCCATTGACGTTTCACTCCTCTATCATTTTTTCAATCATTCCTCTTTCGTTGTCCGCATCTCCTTTGTCGGACAACATCGAATGACCTGAATCTTTACAAACGGGACTTCTCTTGCATCTCAATTATTCCCGTTATCGTGGCAGTCGCCAAAACACCGTATAAACAGAGATTTTGGCACGTTGCTTCGCGTAAATGAAAAGAGCCTTGTAATAGTAATAACGCTTCTAATACGGCATACCTTTCCATAATAGTGCATTTTTAACTATAACACAAAGCTCTTTTCGTTGTCAATAACATTTCCCATTTTTTTCTTGACATTTTTCTTCATATATGATATTATGCGTCACTTTTCGACAAACGGCGATGTTTAACGTAAACGCACAACAAAGACAAAAGAACCGCAGAAGCATTTTATCTTCTGCGGTTGATTTTCTTAAGACCGTCTTACTTAAAGACGTTCATAAAGTTATCGGAAACTCCGATTATTTCATGCTAACTTCTGCACCTTCTGCCTCAAGTTTAGCTTTGATCTCCTCAGCCTCTGCTTTGGAAACACCCTCTTTGAGTGTCTTCGGAGCGTTGTCAACAAGCTCTTTTGCTTCTTTCAGTCCAAGACCTGTGATCTCGCGAACTGCTTTGATAACTTTAACTTTGGAAGCTCCTGCAGATACGAGTTCTACGTCAAACTCATCTTTTTCTTCTGCTGCTGCGCCACCGTCTGCTGCTGCTGCAACTACAACGCCTGCTGCTGCAGATACACCAAACTCTTCTTCACATGCTTTTACTAATTCATTTAACTCTAATACTGATAACTCTTTGATCGCTTCGATCATTTCAGCTGTTGTCATTTTAGCCATTTTTGATATCCTCCATTTTTAAATTTACTCTGCCGGACTCTTCTTCTGATCTCCGGTTCAGATTTTGTTCCTTTTTACATTGCGCCGCATATCCGGCACATCTGTATTTTACTCCTCTGCTGCCGCTTCTTCGGCCGGAGCCTCTGTTGCTGCCTCGCCGTCTTTCTCAGCGATCTGTTTAATAACACGAGCAAAGTTTGTAATCGGTGACTGCAAGCTTCCGAGCAATTTGGAGAGAAGTACCTCTCTTGACGGAATCTTAGCCAGTTCATTCAATCCGGCTACATCATATACAGTTCCTTCAATTACACCGGCTTTCATCTCAAGTTTGTCTGCTGTCTTAGCAAACTCTGCAAGAATTCTGGCCGGAGCTGTCGCATCTTCCTTAGATACGCAAAGTGCGCTCGGTCCTTCTAAATACTCATCCAGACCCGCGAACTCTGTTCCTTCAAATGCTCTCTTCATCATTGTGTTCTTACATACTTTGTAAGTAACGCCGGCTTCTCTGAGCTTTTTACGAAGCTCTGTATCCTGTGCTACTGTAAGTCCACGGTAGTCAACGATAACTACAGACTGAGCATCTTTGATGTCTTCTGCGATAGCTGCTACGATCGGTTGTTTTAATTCAACTTTTGCCACGTCCAGGTGCACCTCCTTATAGATTTTAAATGACTGCGTCCTGAGACCTTCAATCATCGGAAGCGCCGAAAGGCACATCCCGGGATTGCAGGCGATTACCAACATCCCGGGCAACCCCGAACTTTGGCTCGTCGCCTATACAAAAAACCTCTGCGACAGAAGACACAGAGGTTTACAAATGTTCTTTTTAAAAAGAATTCGTATCTTCCTCGGCAGGCGTTCTCAACCTTATGCCTAACGGCACCTGCTGTCTTCGGCAGTCAATTACTTTTATAAAATATCACTACTCATCCAAATTGTCAAGCACTTTTTTCACATATTGTTCCGCTTCACCTTCCGATAAAGAAAACTCTTCCTCATTATATTCCGTCAAAATCATATCGATTACCTCCGACCGATTTTTACGAAGTATTTCAGACAAAATTCCCTGACGGATGCAAGTGTCTACCGCCCGCTCTACCGCCTCTTCAAACGGAAGTTCTCCTGACATCTGCTGACGGATCATTGCGACAAACCGGGAATATTCCCGCAGTGTCACACACTTTTCCATAAGTTCTCTGTTGTGACCAAAATTAATATTCAGCACAACCGCTTTACATTCAAGCGCCGGCGGCACTTCTTTTCCCGTCTTAACAAACAAGTCGCTTAGTTTCAGTTCCTGTCGTTCCGGCTCTTGTTTCGTTCCGTTATAAAAAACAATATACTGCGGGAACGGGATATGTAAAGGAACGTTCATATAGAGCTTTTGTTTCACATCTTCGATCCGTTCCCGATAAAGCGACGCAAAGTAAAACAATCCTCTCAGCGGCAGATTTGGACTATATGAACTTTGATGTTCATATAAATTCATCACATCACCGATAATAAAGGACAAGTCATTCTTCATTCCCATGTACACAACATCTTCAATCGTTGTGATCGTCAGTTCATCGGGATTCGTATACGCGCTGTCATTAACCACGTTATACAGCTCCGGAAGTTCCTTTTTATCTCGAAAAATAATACGGAAAACCCTGTCTTTATACTTCCTGTGTATTCTTTTATTTTTCAACCGATTTCCTCCTTCATTGTAGCAAACATAATTATATGAAGCAATCAAAAATACGCGCTTTCCTCAGCGCCTTTATCCCTTTTTCTTTTCTCATGTTTTTTTACAAATTTGATTTTCACTGCAGCGACTGCCGCAAGATTATTAGAATTCAACGAAATAAAACCGGTTCTTTTTCTTCCCACATTCTCAGAAAACTGAATTTGTGATAAAAGAATAACACATCTTCTATTTTTGCACAAATATTTTATCTTTTTTCAATGACAGAATTCCTGTCATTAATTCACCATTACAAAATCTGTATCTGGGAGATGTCTGTATCTTATTTCGATTGTACGAACTACTATTTCGATATCGGAAGATCTGATATGGGATTACTCATACACAAAAGGCGATGCTTTACACGCACCGCCTTTTGTATTTCATACAGCATCTTACGAATCAGATGTTTTTTATTTCACTCTTTTTCTTCTAAAGAATGTTACTACAGCGATTCCACCTGCTGCCAGAAGAACTGTCAGATATCCTGCGATATTTGCGCTGTCTCCTGTGACAACCGCTGTGCTGCCAACGTTTCCGCCGTTTCCGCCCGGTGTCGGATTCGGCTGCGTCTTAGGAACAAGACCTTTATAAGCTGCTTCCAGAGCCGCTTTCGCCGCATTCACATCATCTTGTGTCGCATTCGGATTTGCAAGGATCTTTTCTGCTTCTGCACGGGCTTTATCAAATGCCGCCCAGCTTTCTGCTGTGTACCCGTCCGATTTAATGTCTTTATACGCTTCATAAAGATTCTTCAGTCCGCTTACATCTGCAGCGCCCGGGTCTGGATCCGGTGTCGGGTCTGGATCCGGCTTCGTTTCCTCTTTCTTGAGTGATTTAAACGCTTTTTCAAGATTCTCCGCCGCTTTATCCACTTTTTCCTGTGTTGCTTTTTCATTTGCAAGAACCGTTTCCGCCTCTGTACGTGCTTCAGCAAATGCCGTCCAACTTTCTGCTGTATACCCGTCTGCTTTGATACCTTTATATTTATTATAAAGCTCCTGCAGTTTGCTCTTATCCACTTTGCCCGGTTCTGGATCTGAAGTTACCTTGTCCTCTAAAATGAGAGATGTCATTGCTTTTGATAATTCTCTCTTCATGATTTCCACATCATTCGCATCTGCATTTTCCGCAGACGCCAATTCTTCTGCCTCTGCAATCTTGTTCTGAAGCGCATCCCATGATTCTTTTGTAAATCCTTCATTCTTGATTGCTTTTGCCTCGGTGATCACAGCAGTCAAACCTTCAATATCTGCCGGAACGTCGGCCTGATGCAGTTTTAATTCTGCCGCAGCGCCATTGTTATTTGCCGCCTCCAGATAAACCAGACGCACATGTTTCGTAGTAACTTTGTTAAAATCAATTACTTTTGTATCCGCATTATTTTTCAATGTGCCTTCTGCATGCTTCGTATAATTTGTTCCGTCATTGCTGATCTGAATCTCATACTTAGTCACATTTCCGTTTGTTCCTGTCTGACGCGGCACATAAGTAAGTCCGTCAACCGCCATTGGTTCTTCCATTTCAAGATCGATCCAATGGGGCATAGTTGTGATATCCCACTTTGAATGCCAGATTGTGTTTGTGTCTCCATCCAGCGCTTTATCCGGCGCAGATCCGTTATCCTGATGCGAGGATGCTGTCGCCGTAAGTTTTGCATTATCTACATAGTTGACATTTCTTTCTTCAACCAGTGTCAGACCTGCCAGAGCATCTGCCAGCATTTTCTCATAACCGTCTACCGTACTCTGCATTTCTTCCGGCAGTCCGGTACGAATCTGCGAAAGCACGTACTCAAGCCATGCCGCCGATTCTTCTGTAAACGGAGAAAGATCCGACGGGATTGTCTTCTTGAGCGTTTCAATTCTGCTGTAGTCCGCTTCTTTGTAATCGCTGTCGTCTAAAACTGCTTTTATCTCTGCCGCCAAGTCATTGATTGCCGACGCGTCAGGATTATAAGCTGCAAATATCGCCTCTGCCTCTTTTACAAGCTGGGCAAGTTGTGCATTTTCCGTTTTTCCGATTACCTGATTTGCAGTAAGCACTGCGTAATCAAGCGGCATTGTAGACGCAAAATCAGCATTCGTTCCAAGGCGGACGTCGTCCACGTAACCTGTGAACGCATTCTTAGTACTTCCGATTCTTTCGATCGGGAACATCGTTGTCGCAAGCAGCGGTCTTCCCTCTACCCGTTCATCGTCTCCAAGTACGTCTCTTAACTCTCCGTTGACATAGAGATATGTCTTATTCTGCTCATTTTTAAATTCCAGTTCTACCCATTCATTGACAGGCAGTTTATAGTTAAAGGAATAATCATGATTTTCTCTTGTGAAACCAACCTTTCCGGTTTCTTTTTGAACTGCTTTGATCGTTCCGTAGCTGCTTTCAAAGAGAATCTGTTCTTCGTCGCCGTCTGTTGTCCTCTTTACTTTTACGCGCAAATCATTTCCAAGTCCTGCCGTCGCAAGATCTGTACTTACATAGCTTTCTTTGCCTTCGAGCTTCAGCGCGTTTCTTCCGTCTACGCTTTCGATAGCGGCATTCTTTCCTTCTTTAAGATCCTGTCCGCTGCCGGAAGCATCTTTCATATTATCCATCGGATAATGAACTGCCGCGCCTTCTTCGTTTTTCTCTGTCTCGTATGTAAAGTTTGTCCGCGGAGCTGTTCCAAGCGCCGCATAATCTTCTTTTGCCGCGCTTAAGTCTTTATTTCCTTTTCCCCACAGCTTTGCGCCAAACAATGCGATCTCATTGTCGATACGATCATATACGTCATATTCGCTGACACCGTTTTCCAGATAGTCTGTCATGTCGTTCCATACCGCAATAGCGCCGCCGATCATCTGTTTATCTCCTGCCGGAATTGTCACTCCGCCGATAGAGTTGATTGCCAGATTATATAATGTATCTTCATTCAGATAATCATAGTAATAGCCGGCATTCGGAACAATGTAGTAATTTCCGTCGTTGCAGTTGATCAAATCGTAACCCTGCTCGTACATCTTGTCCATATTTGCCCAGCCAAAGTTCCACAGGTTCATCTGCACGCCTTCGCTGCGCACCGAAGTTTCTCCCTTGATCGTGGAAAGACTTCCCCAGATACGCGGCGTACGTCCGCTGTCCTGCACATACTTAAGCATGTCGTCCGCAAACTTTCTGTATGCTTCCGGCGCCGCCGTATATTCATCCGCGCCGACATGTACGACCGTATCTTTATCGAATACCGGATCGGACAGATCTTTTCCCATATATTCATTGAAAATACTCTGTACGAATTCCAGACTTTCATCATATTTTTCTTTCAGCGCAAGATGATCGTTGTCTCTTCCGTATGTACCGTGACGCAGATCCGGTCTTACCTTTGTCAAAGCAAGAGAATGTGCCGGCGTATCGATCTCCGGTACAATATCCACTCCGTATACCCTTGATTCCTGAATCAGGTTTCGGAACTCGTCTTTTGTATAGAATACGTCTTTACTCGTCAGATCCGCCTTATACAGACCGTCTTTTCCGCCTTCTTTAATATCAGATTCCAGACGGAATGCAGAATATGCCTGCATCGGATCTTCTCCGATCTGGGAATAGTGCTCCAGCGGGATCAGGTTATCGTTCAGATGGATCTGGAAGTCGTTCATCTTATACCATGACATCTGTTTTACCGTATCTTCCAGCCAGTCCATTGTAAACGTCTTACGTCCGACATCCAAAATGAATCCGCGCACTTTATAAAGCGGGTAGTCTCTTGCAACACCCTGCGGAATATTTCCGTTCGCTTTCAGGCTCTGTAAAATCGTTCTTGTTGCCCAGAATGCTCCTGTTGTTGTCTCCGCTTCTACCGCAGTCTTTTCATCTACCGTCATAAGGTAGCCTTCCTCCTGCAGTCCCTTTCCTTCTTTTGTCAGCGCAAAGAAAAAGTCGCCTGCATTCGCCGAATCTGCAGTTACTACAGGGAGCGTCTGTCCCATAATTGCCTCATAATCTTTTGCAAATGCATCTGCCATTTCCTGAAGTTCTGCATCTTTAATGACAATACGGCTTCCCGCATTCGGAGCAAACGTTCCGGCATTTCCCTTCCATTCTCTGATTTCCGGCAAAACGTCCGGCGCTGCGTTATCTCCTTCTTTCGTTTCATATTCTCCCGGAACTGTTACCGGAATTTCCTTGAAACGATAAGAGCCGTTTTCTTTATTCTCGATTTTAAAGGAAACTTTCACTGTCGTATCTACAACCGGCTGATAAAGATTCAAATCCGCATCTACAACCTGTTCATAATCCGTTCCGTTATATGTTACCTTTTCCGTTTTTGTTTCTTCCGGAATATGGACTGTCAGCTTCTTATCACCCTTTTTCGGAGTATCAACCGAGATTCCTTCCTCGATATCTACCTTAGGCTCGCCGCCGTATACTTCCATTTCATAAATCGAGATCGAATTCCAGCTTGCCCCTTCATTATCAGGATCATTCTTTGTAAATGAATTGATGTACAAGCGCACATATCTTGCTTTCTCAACTTTATCCAACACGATTGCATCTTTCAATGCCTTCGGACGATCCTGTACGTGCTTCACATCTTTCCAATCGGATTCCGCCGGCGCTTCTGCCGTGTTTGCGATCTGGATCTTATAGTCCGTCGCTTTTCTTGTTTCCCAGAAAATACAGACTGTTTTTACATCCATTTCTTTTCCGAGATCGACATAAATCCAGTGCGGGGCGTCCGCTACCGCGCTACTCCATCTTGAGCTTCGATCTTTTGTGTTGCCGTCAAACGCTTTCGCCGCGATCAAACTATTATCTTCTGTAGAATCTGCTGCTGCCGTTTTTTTCAGAGCCACGTTTTCTTCCGGGTCTTGCGGTTTTTCCGGAGTTGTCTCTTCTTTATCACGGATCTCAAATTCGCGAATCGAAACGCTGTCAAAAGCTCCTGTTTTCAACGACTCCACCGTCAGCTTCACGTATCGGTAACTTACCGGTTTTTCCAGCGTTACCACTGTATCCTGCGGAAAACCTTCCGCCTGTTTATCCTCCGACTGATGGATCAAAGTCCACTTTGAATTGTCGTTAGAACCTTCGATTTTGAACTTCCCGATCAACTGTTTTCCTACGGTAACTCCTGTACCGCCTTCACTTAAGATGCGGAACTGCGTAAAGGACTTTTGTTCTCCCAAGTCCACTTGCAGCCATCCCGGGGCCGCACCTTCAGAAGACCACCGCGTTTCATCGTTGCCGTCAACTGCCTTTGACGCGCTCATATCATTACCGTTTTGATTGTACTGGGCATTTGCAGTCGCCTGACATCCCAAAGCCAGATTCACCGCCTTGTCCTCTGCCCCTTCCGCAAGAGAAAGCATCCCATTTGACAAGACGCAGCTTGCGCATAATGATACCGCCAATAGTCTTTTGAATGACTTTTTCACGTTATGCATTGCTTCCTTGTTCCTCCTTTTTCATAACTTTTTCTCGGAAATAATCCCCTGATTTCCTCATAATACAAGAAAGAAGGCAATCCCTGCTTTACCAACCATATAATCAGTTAAAAAGGTCTTGCCTGCTCTGTACAGCAATACTCTGTCACATATTTTCTTGTATCATCTAAATAATGTTACCAATTTTCAACAAAAATGTCAAATTATTTTCCGCTTTTTGCACCACTTTCCCTACCGGTTTCATTACTATCTTACAGCTTTAAAACTATCGTTCCCTCATATTTCCCCCTTTATTTTTGGTAATTATATACAAACCTTCCCATAAATATCTTTCGGAACGTACGCTTTCACTTCAATCCCTTCCGGAACATACTTCTCCGACAAAAGTTGTCCACGACTTCGGATAAGCTGAATTTTCGATGCTTCCGAGAAATCATACAAACGCTCCACATAGATCTGTTCTCTTCGTACGATCTCGAGAAGCGCCTTTTTTAGTTCTGCAAGACCTTCTCCTGTTTTTGCCGAAGCCGGAATTGAATATTCCGCCTGAAAATCCCGATAGCTGCCTGCCGACTCGAGTTTATCCTGCTTATTAAAAAGTGTGATCACCGGTCGGTCTGCCGCTCCAAGCTGACGCAATGTATCGTAAACGACATGCATTTGCTCATCCATTTGCGGATTAGACGCATCTACCACATGAATAATAATGTCCGCATACTTCGCTTCTTCTAACGTACTTTTAAACGCTTCCACAAGGTGATGAGGCAGTTTTCTTATAAAACCGACCGTATCTGTAACTAATATTTCCTGCGTATTATCGAGAACAAGAGAGCGGGTTGTAGTATCTAATGTAGAAAACAGCATGGCGTCTTCTAAAATGCCGGCATTTGTCAGCGCATTTTCTATACTGCTCTTTCCCGCCGATGTATATCCTACTAAAGCCGCCACCTTTAATCCCGACTGTTTTCTCTGTGTCCGTATTAATTCCCGATGCTTTTCCACGTCTTTTAGTTCTTTTTTCAGTCTGCTGATCCGTTCTCTGATCAAACGCCTGTCCATCTCCAGCTTTTTTTCTCCCGGACCTCTCGTTCCGATCCCCCCGCCGAGACGGGATAAAGATCTGCCAAGCCCCGCCAGTCTTGACGCTCTGTATCGAAGCTGAGCAAGCTCCACCTGGATCTTTCCTTCTCCCGATACTGCCCGCGCCGCAAAAATATCAAGGATCAAAAGCGTCCTGTCTATAATTTTACATGACAGTTCTTCTTCAAGGTTGCCTAATTGTGCGCTCGTCAGCTCATCGTCGCAAATAATCCCCGTCGCGTCAGTCTCCCATATAAGATCTTTGAGTTCCGTCAATTTGCCTTTCCCGATATATGTTCCCGGATGCGCGCTCTCTCTTGGCTGGATCAGCCTGCCGACTACAGCCGCTTTTGCAGTTTTCGCCAATTCCGAAAGTTCGTCAAGCGAACGGTTTGCCGCATCTTCATTTCCCGTATCGATTCCGACGAGGATCACCCTCTCGTCGATTTGCTCCATCTCATACATATTATTTCTCCGAATTTTCTTTTATGAGAATTTTCCCTTCACAAAGATTTTCCCTCCACATAGATTTTCCCTCCACATAGATTTTCCCTTTACGTAGATTTTCCTTTCACGAAAAATTCCCTTTCATGAGAACTTTCTTTTGCCAAACGGTGTTTATCTCGTTTCCAAAAACTCGGCTTCTCTTTCCATCGCCGTATCTTCCGGATATTCGATCAGATACTCGGACGCTTTTTGCTTCGCGTTTTCCCAATCAGCCAGTTTTTCATAACAGACAACTTCGTTATATCTCATCTCCTGAATCATTTCAGCAGAATCTTTTCCATTTTCCGAATTCTTCTCTTCTTCACCTGACATATCTGTTTCCGCCATGGCAAGACCCGCCTGTATATATTCAAGAGCCGCCTCGTAATCCTCTGTCTTCATTGCACAAATACCCATCAGATTATAGATCTGAGTCGTCTGTACTACTCCTGTGTCAACAGCTTTTTTAAACGCATCGAGAGCCGAGCTATACTCCTCCTGCTCATAATATGTCATCGCAAGTCCCCGATACCCCTCTGCCGATTTCTTCTTATCCTTTTCTTCAGTCAGTTTTTCAAACTGTGCCTGCGCCTCTTTATAATCTCCTGCCTCCAATGCCTCTACACCTGATTTCGCACTGTTTGCACAGCCTGATGCCACAGTCGGCACAGCCATACAAAGAACTGCCGCCAACACGATCTGTTTTTTGATTTTCACGATTCGTTTACACCCCCGATTCCGGATACTTCATCATCCAAAATGAATTCAAAATATTAATTACCATCACAACCATGTCTGCTATAATAGCGCTTTGCATCGTCACAAGACCGAAAAACGCAAGTATGACTAAAAATACTTTCATACCGATCGCAAACAATACATTTCCCCGTACAGACCGGATCGTTCCTTTTGCGATCCGCACCGCATTTATAATCTTCGACGGCTCATCTTCCATAAGGATAATGTCCGCCGCCTCAAGCGCGGCATCCGCGCCGAGACCGCCCATCGCGATGCCGATGTCTGCAAGCGCCAAAACAGGCGCGTCATTCATTCCATCTCCTACAAACGCCAATTTTTCATTTTCCATGCGGTCATTGCAAAACTCTTCCAGAAGCTGCACTTTATCTTCCGGCATCAGCTCCGCATAAACGCTGTCGATTTTCAGCTCTGCCGCCACTTTTTCCGCCGTACGCTCGTTATCTCCGGTCAGCATAACCGTTCCCATATTTTTCTTTCGCATCCAGCGCATCAGTTTTCCCGTATCTTTACGAATCGTATCCGCAATCAATATGTATCCCGCATACTTTCCGTCAACAGCCACATGAACGGCAGTTCCGTCTTTTTCCGTCTGTGCGTAGAGGATTCCTTCCCGGTTCATCAGCCTTGTGTTCCCGGCATAAACTTCCAGTCCGTCCACAAACGCATGAACACCGTACCCCGGTTCTTCTTTCACATCTTTGATCCGCGTACTTTCAGCCGGCTTTCCATAAGCTTCCGCAAGAGACAGCGCCACCGGATGCTTTGAATAACTTTCCGCCAAAGCCGCAAGCTCCAACAGTCTTTCCTTTTCAAACTTATACGGAACAATATCTTTCACATGAAATACGCCTTCCGTCAGTGTTCCCGTTTTATCAAAAACATATGTGTCTACCCGGATCAGATCTTCCAAAACAGCTCCGCTTTTTATCAGAACGCCCTGCTTTGAAGCAGATCCTATCCCGCCCAAAAACGCAAGCGGTATAGAAACCATCAACCCGCACGGACATGCCGCCACAAGAATGATCAATCCTCTGTATATCCACTCAGCCTTCGCCTCCACAAACATCATAGGCGGGAGAATGACAGTTAAAAGCGCGATCAAAATAACGATCGGCGTATAATATTTTGTGAATTTATCTACAAAATGTACGCTCTCCGATTTGTTTTCATTTGCGCTTTCTACAAGCCGCATAATCTTCGCCGCAGTAGAATCATTGTACAGTTTCTCAACTCTGGCTTCCAACACGCTGTTCAGATTGATGCTTCCGCTGAACAGCCTGTCTCCGATCCGCACAGTGACAGGATCCGGTTCTCCTGTCAGCGCTTTCATATCAACTGTTCCCGTTCCGCTTGTCACAACCGCATCAACCGGGATCTTGTCTCCCGGATGCAGTACGATCGTCTGTCTCAAATTCAGCTCCTGCGGCGGAACAATCTTTTCTGTGTTTCCGATTTTCAGGTTCGCATATTCCGGACGAATATCAATAAATTTCGCAATAGATTTTTTCGTCCTGCTCAGAGAGATTTCTTCTACAAGTTTTCCGACCTGATAAAAGAGCATCGCCGCAACGGCTTCTTTGTAACGTCCTACAAAAAATGCTCCTACAGTCGCTATGATCATCAGTAAGTTTTCATCCAGAAACTGCTTTTTCAAAAATTTCTCTGCCTGCTCTTTATAAATACTGATCGCCGATACAATATACGGCAGTAAAAACAAAAGCATCTCCGCCTTTGATTTCATCTTTGCCTGCATGCTTATTAAGAATGCCAGCAAATATAAAACAAGACCGATACCGATCTCCAATTCCCTTTTTCTGGTTTCTCTCGTCATCCCTTTTTCCCTTTTCCGTCAACTTTTCCCTGTTCGTCAGCTTCCCCTTGTTCGTCGGCTTTCTCCTGTTTGCCGGCTTTCCCTGCCCGCCGGCTTTTCTTTTATTACTCTTGTATATGTTCCATTCCCTGATTAATAATCGTTTTAATGTGCCCGTCTGCAAGAGAATAGAATACTGTCTTTCCTTCCCTTCTGTTTTTCACGAGCTTCATCTGTTTCAAAATGCGGAGCTGATGAGAGATCGCCGACTGAGTCATATTCAGCGTCTTTGCCAGATCGCACACGCACATCTCCGAATGAAACAACACGCTTAACAATTTCAGTCTCGTCACATCTCCGAACACTTTAAAAAATTCCGCAAGATCATTCAGCTCTCTTTCTGCCGGAATGTGTTCCTTTACTTTTTTTACTACATCTTCATGAACATGTATAAAATCGCAGCGTTCTATTTCTGTTTTTTCTTCCTGCATTCGTCTTTTCCCTCCAAATATACAGTATAACGAAAAGAGGCAAAAGCATCAATATCTTTTGCCCCCAAAGCTTAAAACTTAAGATTACTTAAGATTTTCTTTACTGTTTTCTTCTTTCGCCGATCACATTGTCAAACACATCTTCCATACTTTCTTTTCTCTGATCGTCTCTGATCATGCAGGCCTGAATCGCCTCATTCAAAGAGAGCATCTTGTCGTCAAGTTCCGACACCATCTTCGCACACTCTTTCAATTCTCTGCTTATATAATCAGGCGCATTCCCTTCAAACTTATAATAAATCTTATGTTCCAAACTCGCCCAAAAATCCATCGCTATCGTTCGGATCTGGATTTCCACTTTTGTATCGACTACGCTGTCGGAAAGAAAGATCGGAACGGATACAAGCATATGATAACTTTTATAACCGCTTTCTTTTGGATTTTTAATATAATCTTTGATCGAAAGAACTTTCAGATCGCTTTGATTGCCGATCATCTCCGCCAAACGGTAAATATCAGATGTAAAGGAACAAATAAGACGTACCCCCGCAATGTCATTGATATAGCGTACCATGTTCTCGATCGACGTCTCATGGCCATACCGCCTTAATTTCTTCACAATGCTTTCCGGCGTCTTTATCCTTGTCTTTATATGCTCGATCGGATTATATTGATGTACATGCTGAAATTCGTCATTCAAAATCTCCAGCTTTGTTCCTACTTCTTTCAGCGCTGCGTTATACAGAAAAATGATCGTCTTCCAGCTATCGACATCCTCATAGCTTTTCAGCGCAGCTTCTACTTGTTGTTCACTCGTCATTTCAGACTGCCTCCGCCAGTTATTTTACTTTTTCATTCTAACATAAATCCTAAGGCATGTCATAGATTTCATTGTTTTTTAAGACTTCTCTTACAACTCTAATTTCATATCTCCCTGACGGATCCACTTCTTTTTCCGCATAAACTCAGAAATGAGAAGCGTCACCGCCGCAGGAAGGATAAACTGGATCAAAATGATCTTTCCGAGCACGATCACTCCCGCTTCACTTTGCGTCATTACCTGCCATGTCATAAGCGGACCGACAAGTCCGGCTGTTCCCATACCCGATCCCGTAGCGTTGTTCGTCATATGAAGAAGCATTGTTCCGATCGGACCTAAAACGGCGCTTGACAAAATAACCGGAAGCCAGATCAAAGGTCTTCTTACGATATTCGGTATCTGAAGCATCGACGTTCCGATTCCCTGCGCCAGAAATCCGCTGAATTTATTTTCTCTCCAACTAGCCACCGCAAATCCGATCATATTACAGCAGCATCCGATCGTCGCCGCCCCTGCCGCCAGTCCCGACAGATTCAGGATTACTCCAAGCGCCGCTGAGCTGATCGGAAGCGTCAGGATCATTCCCATTAAAACGGAAACGACAATTCCCATCAAAAACGGCTGCTGCTCTGTTCCCCAGTTGATCAAGGAGCCAAGCCATAACATAAATTCAGAAATCGGCGGACCGACAAACAGACCGACTGCCGATCCCGTTCCGATGCAGACCAGCGGAGTCAGTATAATATCAAGTTTTGTTTTACCCGAGATCAAGATCCCGATCTCGATCGCCAGATACGCCGCCGCAAAAGCGCCTAACGGCTCTCCCGGCCCTGCCAGAACCAGATTTCCATCCACAAGAACCTGTCCGGATAAGATTTTCCCGGCAAATGCACCGATCATACCGACAACCGCGGCCGAAACGATTACGAGATGTCCTGCTTCTAATTTTCGCGCCACACCGACTCCGATGCCTGCACCTGTCAAACCTGCGGCAATCTTTCCAAGTTCATAAATAAGATCTCCTGTGCCGCCTCCCATAAACAACCCGATCTGCTGAATGATCGTTCCTATGATCAGCGTAGCAAAAAGTCCCTGTGCCATGCCGCCCAGACCATCTATAAAAATCCGATCTAAAAGTTTTTTCATTTCTTAAGATACCCCCACTCGCCTGCATACGCTTCTTTTGCCGCAAAACACGGAGTCGTTTTTCCTTCTGCGTCCACGATTTCGGGGATCATGTCCGACTGCTTAAAATGATAATCCGTCAAAAGCCAGCTTACGATATTTACATTGTCCTTCCTTCCCACAACACAGTCCGGCGCAGCCATAAAAATCATCTGTTCAAGAAAATCTATATCGACTTTATTTTCTTTACTGTACAAAAGAAGATTTTTATGAAACCACAAATACACCCCTTTTACCGTCTCTTCTGTTTCTTGCTCTCCCTCGGTGTCAAGATTTCGTTTTTCCGAATCAAGATATACTGTCTGAAACTTTTCGTCAAATCCAAACTCCTCGATCGCCGCCAAAATTGCTCCGGCATACGGCTCTTCCTGTAAATACTTTTCCAATATTTCTTTGTCATTTATCGTGCATACTCTGATCATCTTTTTACTCCTTTACAAACTCCTGCGTCACATCATGTTTTCTTTTTTCATTTCACCGCACAGACACGATATAAACTTGCCGGCTTTCCCTGCATGTATATTTTGTCCGAGCGCCCGAACTGATACTAATATATCAAAAAGGGCTTGCACAAGCAACGGGATTTTTGTATGATAAATTTCATAAACTTTGAAAGGAGCTTCGTTATGTTTCGTTTATGGGGAAAAGAATTTAAAGAAAACAGGCTTCTGCGCGATACTGTCATTTGCGATGAGACAACAGACACCCGCACACATAAGATTTTCAACGCTTTGGACGCCATCTGCTATGAGTTCGATCTAAGCAAGCCTATCTGGCTTGACACAACGATCGCCGACTTCAAACGGCACGCAAAAGCTCGGTTTTATCAGGATAACTTTGTAGACAGCATTGATTTTGATTATTTAGAAATAGAGGTGATCGAGGAATAATCCCCGGTCACCTCTGTCTTTTACCATTTTTCGTTATTATCCGATCTATCTGCGCCTCTTATCATCGGCTGATCGTCACTTATTTCTAACCGCCGCCTGTTTCCGGTTGTCATTCATTTCTGATCGCCGCAAGCGGACTTAACTTCATCGCCCTTCTCGCCGGGAAATATCCCGCCGCCGTTCCGACAAGCATTGCAAACCCAAGAGAAACAAGAACAAGCCACAAAGGAATATAAGAAATCTGCCCTGTTGTCATTCCCATCTCTTTGCCCTTCACAAGAGCATTGATCGCCGCAGACATAAGGAAACTTAAAACATTTCCGATCACACCTCCGCCAAGTCCGATAAACGCCGCTTCCAAAAGAAACATCTGACGAATATTTCCAAGACTGCATCCGATCACTTTCATAACGCCGATTTCTTTCGTTCTCTCATAAATAGACATCATCATCGTATTTGCGATTCCGATTGCCGCAACAAACAGCGAAACGGCTCCGATTCCGCCAAGCACCGCCTGAACCATTGCAAACTGTTTCTTCATGCTGTCGATATATTCGATATTCGACGACACATTATATCCCATCGCCCGAATCGCGTCTGAGACAGCCTCTACGTTTTCCATGTCGTCCGCCTGTACTTTTGCCGACGAATATACAAACTTATTATATGGTTTTCCGCTCTTTGTCGTCGGCTGCCCCGGAATCGCTCTTCCTCTGAATTCTTTTTCAAGATACGTCCTCAGCTTATTGATATCGCAAAACGTCATATAAGAATTCACCGTATAGGTATCCGGTCCGCCTTTTAAAACTCCGCTTGCAGATACGACATGTTTTTTCGGCGGCGTTTTTGCCGACGCTGTTCCGCCTTCTCCGCTTTCTCCGGCAGAGCCGCCGATATCCGAAGCCGCGCTCTGCGACTGATAATAGCCGTCCTGATCGAGTATAAGAAAAACGGAATCCGTCTGCAGATCTATATCAGGAAGTTCTCCCGAATCCCAATATCCTCTTCCTGATGTTTTTTCATAAAAATTCGTTATTACTGTATTTCCATATACAAGTTCCAGCTGGGCGCTGTTCGGATCAGGAAGCCGCCCGCCATCCTCCAGCTCCAGATTCAATGTCTTCAAACCTTCAGGCGTCATTCCTGTCAATTCGATAAAGCCTTCATATTTTCCTTTCAGCGCGATTACCGATATGCTTAAGATCGGCTCTGCACTTTTCACATGGGCTACGTTTTTCAACTCTTTGATCACATCATCTGTGATGTATTTCTGCGATTCTTCTTCGTCCGAAGACATTCCCGAATAACCGTACATCATTCCGCCCGAATCTTTTCCCGTCACGGTAATACTTGTCGTTCCTCCGTTTTGCTCCACCTCTTTATACATGGATTCCTGAAGTCCGAGTCCGAGCGATATCATAACTACTATAGAAGCCGTTCCGATCACAACGCCTAGTACCGTAAGAAACGTTCTTAATTTTCTGCGCCGCAGGCTGCTAACGCTCATCCTCAGCAGATCGCTCCACCTCATCAAACAACTCCTCCTCTTCCGCTTCCAGACGTTTTGCTTTTTTCCTCTTCATAATAAGCACGATTGCCACAGCCACAGCAACGATCACAACTACGGCTGCTGCCAAGATCATTCCGATCGGCAGCCCCCCCTGTTCTTCCGGTATATCTGCCATAGCGTCCAGGTCTCCGGCATCTGACATCGGCATAACAGTAAGGTCAAATTTTTCCTCCGCTGTCGATACATTTCCCGCATCATCTTCATAAGTTAAGATCAGCTTACACTCTGTATTGTCCATCGTCTCTTCTTTCGCCGTCACGATGGCGTCGATCATGCCTGTCGCGCCGGAATCAAGATTTCCGATAAACTGTTCGTCTGACTCGATCATCTTGCCTTCAAAACGAGCTTTCACATTGTACATCTTCACCCGTCCGAGATTGTACAGACTGCAGGAAATATTCGCCTCTTCTCCGACCGCTACTGTCTCCGGCGCGATCTCGATCTTACTGAACTCAAACCGGGCGTCCTGTATGACCGGGATCGCAAGGCTTGACTGCGCCTCATACTGCGCCGCGCTGCTGTCTTCATACTTCATAGACATGCTGATACTGTACGGCTTTTTCACAAGATCTGCCCGTGCATTCAATTCGATTGAAATGTCGCTCGTTCCTCCGGCAGAAATTCCGTCAAGATAAACAGAGCTTGAACCCGATGCCGGAAGAAACGCCGGAGCTTCCGCCGCACCTTCTGAACCTGATGACGGAGCCTGCATATCAAAAAGCATATTTGAAACAGCAGTTTTTGAAGAAGTATTTTTCAGGTGGACGATCAATTTAAAATTACTTCCCGCGCGAACTTCCGCCGGCTCTGTATTAAATCCTGTTACAATCACCCGCGGAACAGATGCGCTTGACGCATCCGCGCCGCCTGCCGAGCCGCCTGCCATGACCGGATCGCTGGTATATACTCCTCCGAACACCGCGCCCGAATCGTCCGGCGTTCCCTGCGCATTTCCCGATCCGCCGCTTCCGTTTCCGGTATTTCCGTTGTTTATCTCTCCGCCGTTTGCATTTCCACCCTGATTTTCCGATGGCTTTTCTTTTGCGGTCGTTTTTACAAAGACATACTTATCCGTCTCATAGGATTTCTCTCCGTCATCGTAAGAAATCTTAAATTCCAGTTTATAAGACTTCCCTGTCACATCTCCTCTTACGATAAGAGGTTTCTCTTCACTCCCCCACACAGCCGCAGTCTGTCCGCCGCTTTTGATCGTAGACAACTCTTTTTCATAATTCAGCTTATCAAGTTCAAAGGGCCAGTCGGATGCATTCTTGATATCCGGTTCTATCCGCACGTTGTGCGCGTCTACATTTCCGTTGTTTTTTACATTGATCCGAAACTCGGATACCTTCTGCCCCGCCTTAAACACAGGCGTCTCCTGCCCGTCGCCGACACTGATCTGAATGTACGCAAGCTCTCTCTTTGACACCTGACTTCCGGACTCTGTTTTTTCCTCTGCAAATGCCACGAGCGGAGCAAGCATAGACAACACAAACACCATGCATAAAATTCCGATTCCGATCCGTTTCAACGTCATTTTTCTATGCTCTCTCATTTTCCTCTTTCCTCCTGTTTTCTGTAATGTGTACAATTTTTCCGTCTATAATCTCCAATACCCGGTCTGCATATTCCGCCTGACTTCGATCATGCGTGACCATGACAAGCGTTCTTTTCTGCTCTCTTACGAGTCTTTGCATCAGGCGCATCACATCTTGAGACGTATGTGAATCAAGCGCTCCTGTAGGTTCATCCGCAAAAATAATCTTCGGATCGTTCACAAGCGCCCTTGCCACGCTTACTCTTTGCTGCTGTCCTCCTGATAACTGGTTCGGCAGATGTTTTTTATGTTTTTCCAAGCTCACCAGATCCAGCATTCTGTCGGCTTTTTTTATTCGTTCTTTTCTCGGCTCTCCGCGAAATGTAAGCGGAAGCGCCACATTTTCCAGTGCATTCATCGTTCCCATCAGATGAAACGACTGAAATATAAAACCAACGTTTTCTCCTCTGAACTTTACAAGTTCATTTTCTTTCATCTGCTCGATATGCTTCCCCGCTACGATCACTTCCCCGCGAGTCGGTTTTTCCAGTCCGGCAAGCATATTCAAAAGAGTCGATTTTCCGGAACCGGACGTTCCGACGATCGCACAAAATTCTCCCTCGTACACTGAAAAACTAACGCCGTCCAATGCCCGGACGACCGAATCGCCGACACGATACAGTTTATACAGGTTTTTCACACTGATAATCTCCCTCACTGTCTCCTCCTTTTTGCTTTCTTTACTCATTCTGTCTGTTTGTTTTATCTCCTGTCTCAACACATACGAATCTTCGGCAGTCAGATCTGCCTTTTTACGAAACAGCGATGCATTGTTATTTGTATCGTATCATATGTTTTGTTAGATTTCGCTATGTATTTTATGAATAATTTCTTAATATCCGAATCTCATCTGCGCAAAACTTCTGTTTTCCCCCTATAACAAAAAAGGCCGCAAAACATCTGCAGCCTTTCTGCTTTCTTTTCTATTCGATCTGCCAGTCAATAGGCTCTTCGCCTTGCGACTCTAAAAACTCATTCGTTTTACTAAACGGTCTGCTCCCGAAAAATCCACGATATGCCGACAGCGGACTCGGGTGCGGCGCTGTCAATATCAGATGCTTCGGATTGTTCAGCATCGCCTTTTTTCTCTGCGCCGGAGCGCCCCATAAAATAAATACGATCGGACGGTCCTGACCGTTTAACGCCATGATCGCCGCATCCGTAAATTCTTCCCAGCCGATGCCCCTGTGGGAATTTGCCTGATGAGCACGAACAGTCAGCACAGTATTCAACATGAGAACTCCCTGATTTGCCCATTTTGTAAGGCATCCGTGATCAGGGATCGTACACCCGAGATCATCATGAAGCTCTTTATAAATGTTGACAAGAGACGGCGGCACATCCACTCCCTTTTTCACTGAAAAGCAAAGCCCGTGCGCCTGTCCGTTATTGTGATAAGGGTCTTGTCCGAGTATCACTACTTTCACCTTTTTCAGCGGAGTCAAATGAAATGCATTAAATATATCCTCCGCCGGCGGGAAAATCAATCTTGTTCTATATTCCTCGTTTACCGTCTGAAATAATGTTCTGTAATATGGCTTTGAAAATTCACCTTTCAGCGCTTCATACCAGTCTCCGCTTATACCTGACATCTTTATCACCCTCGTCTTTCTTTCCGTTTGTATCTCCGCCGCTTTTATCGGTATTGTCTCTTCATGCAGTCTTTCCCCTTGTTCCTCTAAGATCACAATCTTACAGAAACGCCTTCTTTTGCCAAATACTCTTTCACCTGTCTGATTTCCAGTTCTTTATAGTGAAACAGCGACGCCGCCAGAGCCGCATCTGCCATTCCTTCTGCAAGAGCATCCTTAAAATGTTCTAATTTCCCCGCTCCTCCCGAGGCGATCACAGGAATCGACACGCTTTGCGCGATCGCTTTTGTCAGTTCCAGATCGTATCCCGACTTCGTTCCGTCACAGTCCATGCTTGTAAGTAAAATTTCTCCCGCGCCGAGTTGTTCCACTTTTTGCGCCCACTCTACCGCATCGATCCCAACGTCTACTCTACCGCCGTTTTTATAAATATTCCACCCCGAACCGTCCTGACGTTTTTTCGCGTCGATCGCCACTACAACGCACTGACTGCCGAATTTATCCGCCGCATCGCGGATCAGCTCCGGCGTATTGATCGCCGAAGAGTTAATGGAAATCTTATCTGCCCCTTCGCGAAGAAGCGCCCGAAAATCATCGACCGTGCGGATTCCTCCGCCGACAGTAAATGGAATGAAAACACATTTTGCCACTTCTCTGACCATATCGACTACCGTTTTCCGCTGATCGGAAGACGCCGTAATATCAAGAAATATAAGTTCATCCGCTCCTGCCGCGTCATATGCCTTCGCGATCTCCACCGGGTCTCCGGCATCTTTCAAACCTACAAAGTTGACTCCTTTTACGACCCGTCCGTCTTTTACATCCAGACAGGGAATAATTCTCTTTGTAAACATCACATTCACCTCTTATAATTCCACGAAATTTTTCAATATCCGAAGTCCCGCCGTACTGCTCTTTTCCGGATGAAACTGACACGCAAAAACATTTTTTTGTTCTACCGACGCATGGATATGTACACCATATTCAGCGGAAGCTTTCACTATTTGCTCATCCTCTGCTTTCAAATAATAAGAATGCACAAAATAAACATACGGATCATCTTCTATCCCTTTGAACAGCCTTCCGTTATTCTCTAAATGCAGAGAATTCCACCCCATATGCGGAATTTTTAATCCTTCTGCATTCGGGATCCTGCATATCTTTCCTTTTAAAATCCCAAGTCCTTCCACCCCCGGCGCTTCTTCGCTTTGTTCAAACAACACCTGAAGTCCAAGGCATATCCCCAGAAACGGAATTTCCTTTTCCACTGCTTCCCGGATCACAGCGTCGAGTTGTCGCTTTCTCAGATTCTCCATAGCGTCTCCAAACGCGCCTACCCCCGGTAAAACAATCTTATCCGCGCCCAGTATTTCATCTTGTTTCGCCGTAACTGTCACTTCCTGTCCGAGACTTAAGAGCGCTTTTTCCACACTTTTAATATTTCCTGCGTCATAGTCTATAATTGCGATCATATTTTCCTCTCCCTGCTTTTGTTTTTCAGTCTATATTTCTCTTTTTCGTTTCTTTATTCCGTACGGCAGTTTTCCGCTTCTCGTTTCGTGTTTCTATCTTCTTTTTCCTCTTCCTGTTTTTACGACCGGAATCGGCGTATGATCTACCGCATCCAGATTTTTAATATATTTTTTCGTCTCTTTTACGATAACCGGAGAAAGGAGCAGCACTGCGGTCAGGTTCGGTATCGCCATCAACGCGTTCAGTATATCCGCCACCTTCCACACAAGATCAAGCGCAAGCACCGGAGCGACAAGAAGCACCGCTACATAGAGAAGCCGATATGGAAGAAGTCCCGCTTTTCCCGCAAAATATTCTACGCACCGCTCACCGTAATACGCCCATCCCAAAATCGTCGAATACGCAAATGAGATAATACCGACAACAAGAATAAGAGAACCGAAAAAGGGAATCTGACCAAACGCCATCGTTGTCAGTTCGCCTCCGTTTACCGCCTCGTCAATATTGATCGCCGGATTTTTCATAATCGTTGTCACAAGCACAAGTCCGGTCATCAAACAGACGACAACCGTATCCCAAAACGTTCCCGTGGAAGAAACAAGAGCCTGACGGACCGGATTTTTTGTCTTTGCCGCCGCAGCCGCGATCGGAGCCGAACCAAGTCCCGATTCATTTGAGAAAAGTCCTCTTGCGACTCCATACTGAATGGCATACCGGATACCTCCGCCTACAAGTCCGCCTGCGGCCGCTCCTTTTGTAAACGCAAGCCGGCAGATCGTCGTGACCGCCGGAATGATGTAATCATAATTGATAAACAATATAACGACGCAGCCTATCACATAGAAAGCCGCCATAAACGGAACAAGCTTTTCACATACTTTCGCAATACTTTTTATTCCTCCGAAAATCACAACCGCCGTCATCCCTGCCACAACAACGCCGACAACAAACGGATCGATCCCAAGGTTCTTACTGCACACTTCCGCGATCGCGTTTACCTGAGTCGCGCATCCGATTCCAAAAGAAGCAAAACCTGCCAAAAAAGCGAACGCCAAACCGAGCCACCTCATATTCAGTCCGCGCTCCAACGCATACATCGCGCCGCCCTGCATTCGCCCGTCTTCTGTTTTTACTCTGTACTTTACCGCAATAAGCGATTCGGCATACTTCGTTGCAATTCCGAAAATGCCCGTGATCCAGCACCAGAATACAGCTCCCGGACCGCCCAGAGCGATCGCTGTTCCGACACCGATGATATTTCCCGTTCCGATCGTGGAGGCAAGCGCTGTTGCAAGCGCTCCGAACTGACTGACTTCTCCGTCTGCCCCCTCTTCTTTTGCAACCGAAAGCCGAATCCCTTTTGTAATTGTCTTTCTCTGGATAAATCCTGTGCGAACTGTCAAAAACAGATGCGTTCCCAGCAAAAGTGCGATCATCCCCCAGCCCCATACGAAATCGTCTGCCGATTGAATGATCTCGTATATTTTATCATACATACTTATCCCGCCCTCCTTCTTACTTTTACACTCTTTTTTACATTTTTTACTATTGCAAAAAGGGCATACGATATACCGACCGCTGACAGCCGGCATGCCGTATGCCCTCTTACGCAACTATCCTTGAATTATTAGTTGCATTTTAGCACATTTACGCGCTAACGTAAAGCATTGAACTTATAAGTTTTTCACGCTTTTGCATCCAATTCAAACCAAAACGCTACTCCATTATCAAAGTTCTCTACTCCGTATTTCTGGTGGAACGATTCCATGATCGCTTTCACGATCGACAGACCGATTCCGTTGCCGCCATATTCTCTTGTATGCGCTTTGTCCACTTTATAGAACTTATCCCACAACTTCGGAATATCTTCTTCCGGAATCGGAGTTCCGCTGTTAAACACAGTGATCCGCACTTTTCCGTCCCCATTTTCTATACGGACTTCTATGCGCTTCTCATTGCCGACATGGTGGATCGCATTCGTAAGATAATTTCGTACAACCTGCTCTGTTTTAAACTCATCCGCCCACACACAGATACTTTCATCGGAAATAAAACTGATCTTTGCCCCTGCCTGCTGAACAAGGATCTCACAGCTTACAATTACCCCCTTTACAAGGCGCACGATATCAAACCGCTCAAACTGTACTTCATCAGAGCCGAATTCCAACTGATTCAGCGTCAGAAGATTTTTCACCATCACATTCATTTTCGCCGCTTCGTCTATGATCACATCACAGTAAAATTCGCGGCTTTCGGGATCTTCGCTGATTCCTTCTTTCAGCCCTTCCGCATACCCCTGGATAAGGGCGATCGGCGTCTTTAGTTCATGAGACACGTTTCCGAGAAATTCATTTCTCATATCCTCGATCTTTTCTTTCTGTTCGATATCTTTCTGCAGCTGATTATTCGCCTGCTTTAGTTCTGACACCGTTCTTTCCAGCTTCTCCGACATTTTATTGAAATTATTCCCGAGCACACCGATCTCATCCATGCCGCCGCGCGTATACTTGGTATCGAAATTTAAGTTTGCCATCTCCTGGGATAATCCGGCAAGTTCCATGATCGGTCTTGTAATACTTCGGGAAAACATCCATACTAACAGACCTCCGATAACCATTCCGATACATCCGAGATAGATCAAAAAGCGGTTTGCAAGAGATGCACTTTCCGTAATACTCGCATAAGGACACTGCATGATAAACCATGAGCCGTCCATAAATCTTCCCCACATTTTCAAATACTCTACATCTCTTTGTACTTGACTGCTCTTATCTCTGTAAATCGTGTAGTCCTCATTCCGCTTCAGTATGTTTTCATGATCGACTCCTTCCATTCCGAATAAGCCGCTGAACATTTCTTTCAAACGCGGATCGCTTTCTCCAAGTGTCGTAAGGATCGCATTTCCACCTCCGTCCACCACGACAAGGTCAACGTTCGCCCGCTCAAGCTGTGTCAGAATATCCCTCACCGAATCAGAATCTGACAGACTTCCGGACTCCAGCTTCGCATTGACGTCATTGTATGTTCGGATCAGATCATCCGCTTTGTGAGACAGATAATAATGTCCTAAAAAAGCGTTATTTATAATAAGGACAAGACCTAAAATAAGACTGAACAATCCGATAAAAATCGCCGTCATCTGACGCCTGATCGAATACTTTATCATCCTTGTATTTCCTCCGGTTAATTGACTTCAAATTTATATCCCATACCCCATATCGTTTTGATATACTCGCCCCTGTCGCCTAATTTACTGCGGAGTTTTTTCACATGAGTATCGATTGTTCTCGCATCACCGAAATAATCATAATTCCACACATTATTCAATATTTTTTCCCTGGACAGCGCAATCCCCTGATTTTCCACAAAATATGACAACAGTTCAAACTCCTTATAACTTAAATCGATCATCTTGTCATTGATCTTAACAATATGCGCCGCCTTATCAATCTTGATATCTCCCGCTTCGATCACATCTCCGGCCGTATTTCCGAGAGTTCGTCTTAAGATAGCGTTTACCCGCGCCACAAGAATCTTCGGGCTGAACGGCTTTGATATATACTCGTCCACTCCAAGTTCAAACCCTTGAAGTTCGTCACGTTCTTCCGATCTTGCCGTCAGCATGATGATCGGTACTTTGGACGTCTCTCTGATCTCCCGGCAAACCTGCCAGCCATCCATCTTCGGCATCATCACATCAAGGATCACAAGGGCAATCTCCTTATCTTCATAGAAAATGTCCATCGCTTCCATGCCGTCTCCCGCCTCAAGCACAGCATATCCTTCCCGGGTAAGAAAGTCTTTCACAAGTTTTCTCATCCTGCTCTCGTCATCTACAACAAGCACTTTTATATTTTCCACAATATCCACCTCTCATATAAAAATGTACCGGCAAAAATATTCCGATAATTTCTCTTTTATTTTCAGATTACCATACAAATATGTCAATCCTGTGAATTTGTTTTATTTCTCGTCCCAAAACCCCCGTTCCTTTCTCTTGAAAAACAGTATTTTTAGTGCTATTATTTTTAAGATTTATAATTCCTAAGGAGTTTTTTATATGGGACTTACAGAACTTTTCATCCTGGCAGTCGGACTTTCCATGGATGCTTTTGCCGTTGCCGTCTGTAAAGGACTTGCTATGCCGAAAGTCACCTGGAAAAAGATTACCGCCGTCGGTCTTTGGTTCGGCGGATTTCAGGCTCTTATGCCTGCAGCAGGCTACTTTCTCGGCATCCGGTTTAAAGACGGCATTACCGCTATAGATCACTGGATTGCGTTTATACTGCTTTCCATCATCGGAATCAATATGATCCGCGAAGCTTTCTCCGGCGACGAAGAATCTTCAAACGACCTTTTAGATTGCAAAACGATGTTCCCTCTGGCTGTTGCGACAAGTATTGACGCTCTGGCCGTAGGCATCACCTTCGCCTTTTTAAATGTACATATTATTCCTGCCGTTTCATTTATCGGCGTAATAACGTTTATCATCGCTGCCGCAGGTGTAAAAATCGGAAACATATTCGGGACAAGATACAAAGCGAAAGCAGAGCTTGCCGGAGGTATCATCCTGATTCTTCTCGGCGTTAAGATCCTGCTCGAACATCTCGGCATATTTTAAATGACAAACTTTTGATCCGATATTTTTATCGGCAAAAGTATTACATCAGGGAGACTTTTATTATTATGGAAAAGAAAAATTCATTCATGCAGACGAAACCTGTTTTTTCTCTTCTGCTTTCTATGTCTGTACCTATGATGCTGTCCATGCTTATTCAATCGCTTTATAACATCGTTGACAGTATCTACGTTTCCAGACTTGGCACAGATGCTCTGACTGCCGTTTCGCTTGCCTATCCGCTTCAAAACGCGATCTTATCCGCAGCGGTCGGAATCGGCGTCGGGATCAGCTCCGCTATCTCCATTCATTTAGGAGCGGGAAATCGGGAAAAAGCTGACCGGGCGGCGACTCTGGGAATCGCCCTTACATTGATCCACTGCATCTTTTTTATCATTGCAGGTCTGACGATCTCCGAACCGTTTTTAAAACTTTTTACAGACAACCCGAAAATATTAAACGACGCATCCATATATACGGAAATCGTACTTTGCCTTTCTTTCGGCTCTCTTTTTCAAATTGCATTTGAAAAGATCTTCCAGGGAATCGGTGAAATGAAGATTACAATGTACCTTCTCATCGCCGGCTGTGTCGTCAATATTATACTCGATCCGATCCTGATCTTCGGATTGCTCGGTTTCCCGGCGCTTGGCGTTGCAGGCGCTGCCATCGCCACCGTGATCGGACAGATCAGCGCCTTACTCTTATACATCATCGTATATAGAAGAAACTCTTACGCGGTACACATCAGCTTCAAGCATCTTGTCTTTGATAAAGCGATCATCAGACAAATTTACAGTGTCGGAATCCCCTCTACTGTTATGATGCTCCTGCCGTCTATATTGATCAGTGTACTAAACAGTATACTTACTGCATTTTCAGACGTTTATGTCGCAGTTTTAGGCGTTTATTTCAAACTTCAGACTTTCATCTATATGCCTGCAAACGGAATCGTACAGGGAATGCGTCCGATCATCGGGTACAATTACGGCGCCGGTGAAAGTTCCCGCGTCAAATCAACAATACGATACAGCCTGCTCACTGCGGCAGGATTGATGTTGACAGGAACGATCCTCGCTCTTGCCCTTCCGAAACAGATTCTCGCTCTGTTCGATGCAGACGCCGCTTTAATGAGCGCCGGAGTCACTGCTCTTCGCATCATCAGCCTCGGATTTCTTGTTTCTTCTGTCGGTCTGATCTATTCCGGCGTATTTGAGGCGATAGGAAACGGGCGGAATTCTCTGATCATCTCTTTGCTCCGCCAATTTGTGATAACAATCCCGTTAAGTTTCATCCTCACCCGCTTTTTCGGACCTACGGGCGTATGGATCTCATTCCCTGTAGGTGAGCTCTGCGCTTCCGCCGCGGCGTTCTGCCTATTAAAAAAATATCAAAACGGAGCATTCTCGCCTCTTTGACGGGATGCTCCTTCTATATAATACGACATCCTCAGCAAAACCATTTTAATTACCGAAAGGAGATTTCCCTATGAAACACTCTTTGCAAATGTCTGAAACACTCCGCTTAGGAATCATCCTCGCCTTATCCGGCGGATTTATGGACGCCTACTCTTATCTTGAACGGGGAAACGTATTCGCAAACGCCCAAACCGGAAATCTGCTCCTATTCGGTGTAAATCTCGCGGAAGGGAACTATTTTGCCATGCTCAGCTATCTCCTCCCTGTTCTCGCGTTTACTCTCGGCATCTTACTTGCCGATACTGTGCGCTGCCTCAACATACGACTCCACTGGCGTCAGCTTTCCGTTCTGTTGGAAGCTGTTATTTTAATATGTGTAGCCTTTTTCCCTCACTCTTTAAATCCCCTCGCAAACTCACTCACCTCTTTTGCCTGCGGCATTCAGGTCGAAAGCTTTCGCAAGATCCGCAACAGAGGAGCGGCTACAACTATGTGTATCGGAAACTTAAGAAACGGAACCGAGAATCTGCACCGCTTTCTGCGAACCCATGACCGTAAAGCATTCTACAACGCCCTTATTTTCTACGGCATTATCCTCTGCTTTATAATCGGAGCAGTCCTCGGAAACTTCGTCATCAAACGCTTTCATGAGAAATCGATCCTCGTATGTTCAGCGCTTTTGTTTATTGCATTTTTCATGATGTTTGTCAACAAAGAGCAAAAATAAATTCTGCAGACCGACACCGGTTTCCACAGTTATAACTCGATTTATCAATGCTCAAAAAAACAATGACCACAAACTCAGTTTTTGAATTTTCAGAATTTTTTGTTAATTGTCCATTTCAATCCGGAATGTGTTAAAAAACAGCTTTTAATATCCTGTTTTAAATTGACAATCTCCTCTCCAAACGATATATTCATAATAGAATTTTATACTTATTTATGAATCTACAGAAATTAGAGGAGACAATGATGAAAACAAGAATGAAAAAATTGCTTGCGGGGATGTGTGCGGTTCTCATACTTCCCATCGGTTCCGCGCAAACTGTTCTTGCCGAAGAGCCGGAACAAAACTTCCCGATATCCGTAGAAAAAGCGGTAAATCAGACATTAAAACTATGGTACGGTTCTCCTGCCAAAATTAATACTGCCGAATCCAGCGGCGGCGAATGGATGCAGCAATCTCTGCCTCTCGGAAACGGGAATCTGGGAAATTTGATTTTCGGCGGAATCTCAAAAGAAAGAATCCATTTCAACGAAAAAACACTTTGGACAGGCGGTCCTTCATCGAGCCGTCCCAACTACCAGTTCGGAAATAAAGCAACGGCATATACTGCCACAGAGATTGAAAATTATCGAAAACTGCTTGATGACAAATCTTCTAATGTATTTAACGATGACCAAAGTCTCGGCGGTTACGGTATGGGGGCAAAAATCAGATTTCCGGGCGAAGACAATCTAAACAAAGGCAGTTATCAAGATTTCGGCGATATTTGGCTTGATTTTTCCGCAATGGGAATCACTGACGATAATGTGCAGAATTATCGGAGAGAACTGAATTTACAAACCGGAATTGCATCAACAGAATTTTCTTATAAAAATGTTTCTTACAAAAGAGAGCATTTTGTAAGCAGTCCGGATCAGGTAATGGTAACAAACCTCTCCGCTTCTGAAAAAGGAAAACTTAATTTCAGCGCAAAAATGGAACTAAACAACGATAACTTAGAAGGAAAGCTTACATTCGATGTCCGGAATCAAACTTGCACTATCGAAGGAAAAGTAAAAGATAATGATTTAAAATTCCGTACAACTATGAAACTCCTTCTAACCGGCGGCGAGATAACGGCAGATGAAAAAAATCAGGTTTACCGGATTAAAAATGCAGATCAGGTCACAATCATAATGGCTGCCGAGACAGATTACAAAAACGATTATCCTACTTACCGGGACAAAGAGAAAAATCTGTCGAATGTTATCGACACCCGGATCAATGACAGCTCGAAAAAATCTTACGATGAATTAAAGCAGACGCATATAGAAGACCACCAAAGTCTTTTCGACAGAGTAAGTTTAGACTTAGGAGAGTTTCAGACATCCGTTCCGACAGATCAGTTGATAGACGAATATCGAAACGGCAGCTACTCGCACTACCTGGAAACTCTTGCATTCCAATACGGACGTTATCTGACAATAGCCGGTTCCAGAGGTACGCTCCCAAGCAACCTTGTCGGCTTATGGACAGTAGGTCCTTCCGCGTGGACGGGAGATTATCATTTTAACGTCAATGTACAGATGAACTATTGGCCGGTATATTCAACGAACCTTGCCGAATGCGGAACAACTTTTGTAGATTACATGGATAAATTAAGAGAACCGGGACGCCTGACGGCAGAAAGAGTTCACGGTATTAAAGGGGCTGTCGATAACCACACCGGATTTACCGTACATACGGAAAACAATCCTTTCGGCATGACCGCTCCTACTAACGCGCAGGAATACGGCTGGAATCCGACAGGAGCGGCATGGGCTGTCCAAAACCTTTGGTGGCATTACGAGTTTACGCAGGATGAAGCATATTTAAAAAATACTATTTATCCGATCATGAAAGAGGCGGCACAATTTTGGGACTCTTATCTCTGGACGTCAGAATACCAGAAAATCAACGACGAAACTTCGCCTTATCACGGTGAAAACAGACTTGTAGCAGCGCCTAGTTTTTCAGAGGAACAAGGACCGACCGCAATCGGAACAACTTACGACCAATCTCTTATATGGGAATTATATAACGAATGTATCCAGGCAGGCAAAATCGTCGGAGAAGATGAAGCTGTTCTGCAATCTTGGGAAGAAAAGATGCAAAAACTTGATCCGATTGAAATCAACGCTACAAACGGAATTAAAGAATGGTACGAAGAAACCCGTGTAGGTCAGGAAACCGGACATAACAAATCTTATGCAAAAGCAGGAGATCTGGCAGAGATCGCAGTACCTAACAGCGGATGGAATATCGGACATAACGGAGAGCAAAGACACGCCTCCCATCTGGTCGGACTCTTTCCCGGAACATTGATCAACAAAGAGAATCCGACTTACATGAACGCCGCTATTCAATCATTGACCGAACGAGGAGAATATTCTACAGGCTGGTCGAAAGCAAACAAGATCAATCTCTGGGCGAGAGCCGAAAACGGAGAAAAGGCATATAAGCTTTTGAACAATCTGATCGGAGGAAATTCTTCCGGTCTCCAGCATAATCTCTTCGATTCTCACGGATCCGGCGGAGGAGACACAATGATGAACGGAACTCCGGTATGGCAGATCGACGGCAATTTCGGTCTTACTTCCGGCGTAGCAGAAATGCTTGTTCAATCGCAGTCAGGCTACACACAATTCCTCCCCGCAATTCCAGACGCATGGGAAAAAGGAGAGGTCAGAGGTCTAAAGGCCAGAGGTAACTTCACGATCGGCGAAAAATGGGCGAACGGCATTGCGGAAGCCTTTACCGTACGTTATGACGGCAATAAAGACAGCGCTGTTTTCACAGGATCATATAAAAATATTACTTCTGCAAAGATCTACGAAGACGGCAAAGAAGTTCAGGTGACAAAAGATACCGATAAAGATCGTATTTCCTTTGAGGCAGACGTCGGCAAGACATATACGATCGATATATCCGAAACAAATATAAACGAACTAAAAGAGCAGGCGTCTACATTTTTAAATCAGCTTCACCCTGATCTCATCAATGCCAAAAACGAACTGCAGACAGCAATCGATCTTTCTTCAAAAGAATTAGGTACAGTTCTGACAAAAGTCAAACTAATGGATCAGTTATATCGCTCCTATCTGAATAAGGCAGAAAACATATATTATCTGACCGACAAAGATAACTTAACCTATTCACAGATCGACACGCTTTACAATCAGCTTCGCAAACTGCGCAAGACTCTGTTGGAAAACACCGGAGATTTAGAGGATTATCAAAACGCCGAGAACCAATTTACAGATCTTAGCGCACAATTAGAAAAACCGATGGCAAACCGGATCATTTCATTCAGCAAAGATTCCGGTGTCATCACAGGAAACGACCGGACACTTACTTTGAGTAAGAGTTCAGACGCCAAAGACTTTGAGATCCGTTATACAACAGACGGAAGTATTCCGAGACATACATCTGACCGGTATGAACACCCTCTGCAATTAGACAATAAAGAAAATACCGTTGTCAGAGCGGCGCTGTTTTATAACGAACAGAGAGTCAGCCCTGTATACACAAAGAAATACATAGCAAAAAGCATAAAGATCCAAGACGTAACCGTATCTCATACAGAGGACTGGGGCAATAACTATGTAAAAGCCGGTATGATCGATCAAAACACTTCGACACGGTGGGCATCCAAAAACGTAGACGCTTCTAAACCGTTGGAAATCACATTGAATTTCTCCGAAAAAGAAACGCTCGATCAAATGAATTTCGATCTGTTCGTATCCAAAAATAACGGAATCGGCGCTTTTGAAATTCAGGCGCTTTCTGACGGAACATATCGAACTGTGTATGAAGGAACAAAAATGGGAAATATCGACGACAAAGTCGGCGATATCGACGGCGGAAGCGGCGGATATCACGCTTATTACTTCGCCGAATTTCCCGAAACAACGACAGAATCCGTAAAGGTAATATTAAAACCGGGATTCTTAGGCGAACCGTCTCTATATGAAATAGCGCCTCTTTACACAGGCGTACAGGCAGACGGCGCCGGAGATACGTCAGAATTAGAAAAAATGATACGTTCGGCAGAAGAAGCCGACAGAACTGCCGACCATTATGTAAACGCGCCGCAAACATTAAAAACCGCGTTTGAAGAAAGTATTTCAGACGGGAAAGAACAACTGAAAGCATCGCAGGATATTATTGATTCCCGTACCGAATTTTTATCTGACAGATATCACCGTCTCGGATTCGGAACGACAGATAAGTCAAAATTAAACTCGCTGATCACAAAAGCAGAACAGGAACTAAACGGAGACTATACAAACGATTCTTTATACCAACTGAAAAAAGTTCTCTCAGACGCTAAGAAAACAGCCGATGACGAAAACGTAAAACAACCAGCCGTCGATCAAATGACAGAAAAACTACAGGCAGCATTAAACAGTCTCGAACAAGGCGGTTTTTCCGAAACATCCATCCCGGCAGGAGATCTGCAAGGTTCCGGAAAGTGGATCCAGGCAGGAGATTTCAAAGCAACAGAAGCAGATGATGCGGGGCCTCTGACTTATAAATTCAACGGAAATTCGATACAAGTTTCCACGGTCAAAGGAGATGATCACGGCGTTATCCGGGTGACGATCCTAGATCAAAACGAGAAACAGATCTGCCGAGAAGAAATTGATACATATGCCGAAAAACGCATAGAGGGCGCCGAACTGATACAGAAAGACTTTCCGGAGGGCAGCTACACAATTCAATTTGAACGTGTCGGAAAAAGTCCAAACGGATCACCGGAAAAAAGAGGATGGGTCGAAGTCGGAACACTGAAGATCCGTACAGAAAAGAAAGAAATCGTAGACCGAAGCCAATTGGAAGAAGAACTGACGATCTGCGACGGGCTGAATAAAGACAAATACACAGAAGAAAGCTGGAACAAATTACAAAAGGCAGTCAACAGCGCCAGAGAACTCCTAAACAAAAAGGATGAAGAAACGTGTACTTCCGAAATGAATGATAAGGCAAATGAAGTTCGGAATGCAAGAAATAGTCTTCAGGAGATAAAAGTTGATACGTCCGCATTAAACGACGCGTTAAAAGCCGCAAAATCCATTTCCCGGGAAGGATATACGGAAGAAAGTTTTGAAGCATTAACACAAAGCATTTTAGAGGCAGAAGCTTTATTAAACGGCACATATACCCAAAAAGAAGTCGATGAAAAAACCGCCGTTTTAATACAGCGTATGAAGGATCTACGCGCAGATAAAACTTTGCTTCAGGAAAAATATAACAAAATAAAAGATATGACTCAAGGCAACGCAACAGATGCTTCCTGGAATGATTTCACCAGACTTCGAGAGCTTGCAAATGCGATCTTAACCGATCCAAACGCAACGCCTGCGGAAGTATCCGATATACTGAATCAATTAAATACATTTGAATTCGCATACAAAGATGATCCTGATGAGGGCGGAAATAAAGACCCACAAGAACCACTCGAGCCGCAAAACCCACAAAATCCCAATAGCGGAAATCAGGGAAATACAAACACTTCACATGCGGATACCAGTGTAAAAACAGGAGACAGCACACCTCTTTTGCTTCCTCTTGCCACAATGTGCAGCATCATAGGATTGCTTTATATAATGCACAAAAAACGAAAACTCGGATAAAACATTTTATCCGTCAAGATCTCGGATAAATCCGGATTTTGGCTCATTACCGTAACAAAAAAGCCGTGACCTCTGATTACTCAAAGGTTACGGCTTTTGTAGTGCGGATGACAGGAGTTAGTACATCTGTTTTTATCTATTATATGTCCGGCTTTTCGCTGTGTTTACACTTAAAAATTTGCATAATATATCACATTTCTGCGCTATGTACACATTTTAAGTATCATTTCAGTATCACCGGAAAGCCCTGAACTTCCCGGAGCTGATAGGTCAACCGGCTCAATTTTATGCCTTTTCTTCTTTTATGACGAGCCGCCCGCCTGATCGCCTTTCCCGCTGTCGGATCGTAATACCCTTCATGATTCTTCATCTCATTGCCGTCTTTCCTTCCTCTATTCATTTTAACACCCCCTTTCTTTTTCCGTCCATCTAATAGCATCTCTTTCAACTTCACTCGTCCATGTCTCATTGAACCGCCGTACACCTACATGATGAATCTGTGACGCGCTCAGGTATTCCTCGTGATACGTTCTAAATCTCTTCGCTCTGGACGGTATGCGCAACTTCTTAAAAGCTTTTTGCTCCAAACTCCGCGCCTGATTCATATCGACGCCCAAGCGTTCCCCCATTTCCTTATAAGTCAACCCGCTCTCATATCTTAAACGAATGGCAGCAGGTAACCTATCCGGGAGCTGATCCACGGCAAGCCACAGTTCACGCTTCATACACTCGTGATCTATACGCCGGATCGCATCCCGCTCTAAGTCCTCGTCTGCTGCAATGGTATCACCTAGACAGATATCTCCATCCATCCCCGGCAGCTCCTCGCTCAAGCTTCTGATATGCCCCGTTTCCGTTGCTTTTTTTATCAAGGCTAGTTTATCTTGATCAACATGTAAAAACGCGCACAGCTCGCGATCAGAAGGGAGACAGCCGTAATACGTCGTGTATTCTCGGACAAGTTTCTTGTATTGTAGCGCTTCATCTGCTGCCGATCGTGACAACTTCACCGGGCGGTTATTCTCCACACATACCCGCAAACGCTTCTGTATGTAAAACGCTGCATAACCAATAAATGACATCCCGCGCCCCTCGTCATAGTGTGGAATCGCTTCACACAGGCCTATAAATCCCTCTTGCTCCAAGTCCTCCATCTCTGCCCCGCCGGAATATTTCCGGGCAAGTGTTGCTATAAAAGCTTTGTTCTGTTTCCAAAGCTGCAGAAGATTTTCCGCCCGATCCGTGCCCGATCGAATCAGGTTCACAAGCGTTTCGTTTGTTTTGCTGTTCTCTTCCATGTCCACACCGCCTTTACCAAAAAACACCCCGAACGCATTGTGCGCCCGGAGTGCCTTTTTATTTTTTGAGAAGAAAAAACTATGAAGCTTTATTCTCCATGTAGTAGATCGCCTTTTTCTTGTTATCCAAGACAAACGCATCATATACGATACGCCCCTCAATCAATTCGCCGCTGATTCCCGGCGGATCTTGATGGACTTTGTATTCCTCAAGCTTCGTTGGCGCTACAGTTGCAACTGGATGGGCGATCATAAAACCGAAATTTTCTGGCATTCGGTTTTTTGGGATTTTTACCACTTCCATACCGTCAAGCAAGGCAATAACTCCGCTCAATTTCTGCTCCGCGCTGATGTCACAGTCAAGTGCAATATCCGGGCACTTCTTCATCATGCGGTATACTCCCGGCGTGACTGTAAGCACTCGCCCAACATCGGGCACTTCTGCATCATCCAAAGCTTCCGTTCCCTTTATGATCTCATCATAGATATTCTCATTGCTCAACGTAACATCTGTTACTTTTGTACCAGCTCCGGTACACATAACGTCATAGGTATACGCGTCAACTTCGGGGATGATGATTTCACGCTGTTGTCTGGCCAACGCTGAAGCTCCTGAAAGCACGCCGCCCGTTTCGTCTTTGTCCAGTTTGTCAATAGCGAATGTGAAAGATCGATCTTTCCTTAATGTAAACTCTTCCAGTGTGTTCTCCACTGATCCCAGCGCCCCATATCTTGACGAGTTCTCACCCGTTCCTAAACGGTCATAATCGTTCATACCTACTGTATTCACCTTATGAACTTTGATTGTATGCGCTCCCGTCCAGTTATAGTCTCGGTTTGTAACAAGTGCCTTTTTGCTCTCTGTTGTGAACATTTCATCCACATGCTCTGTAAATTTTTCTGTCAAATTAATCGCCATTTATACACCTTTTAACGTATTGGCGGCTTGAACGCCTCTCTCACTGGATCAAAACCAAAAGAATCGACGTCCGGGTTTGCCGGATTTCTGCCGGATAATATCGGCTTTGACGTATCTCGGAATACTTTCGTGACTTTCTCGTAACTTTCCTCGAACGCTTCTTCGTTGCTAAAATTCATCAATTCTGATAACTCTTTAGGAAAACCACTTTCTGAAAGTCTTTCGCTTGCCTTTAAGCTCAACTCTCGCCGCGCTACGTTCCTTTCTCTTTGCTCAAGTTCTTCATTCTGCTGTTTTGCTGCTTTGCTTCTCTCGGCGGCGATCTTCTTCGCTACGATCCGATCAACATCGGCGTCCGTGTACTTCTTTTCCTGATCTTCCCGAGATCCTGCCTGTTCTCCTGTGCTGGCAGCTCCCGCACCGTCTACGCTATTCGCGCCCTGACCGATAATATCATCACTCATAAGGTATTACTCCTTTCGTTTTTACGTCTCCCGACGAATTCACATTTTATCGTGTGCCGCACGTCCCAAGTCTGTAGTTTTCTGTAGTAAAATGGAATGGTTAAACAATACCGAAAAAAAAGGACGCAGAAAACAACTCTTAGACATTTCTGTCTATAAGTCATTCCCACGCCCTTTAGGCTTACACCGACGAGAAGATGTTTCCGGTGCAGTACTTCAGTATTGATATATCTATTATACATCACATACCACATTCAAGGCAACCTCTTTTTTAGTAACGCCATAACACCCGTCCCGCGTAAAATCTTAGCATTTCTTAGTGTACAGCGTTACCACTCGCATTACGCAACACATGTTAGGTTTTGTTAGGTTTTCTTAGGCTCATTATGCCCCTCACCGTACGCCCTCTTATATTTCCCCTTTGCCGGTTGCTTTTTCCAACTCTTCACTTCCGTAGACAAAAGTCGGACAATTCTGCCCAGCTCCTGCTCGTCTGTATAAGACACCTTAATCTTTACGCTCATGCTCTTTTCCCTTCCTCTATCGTGCCACGTCTGACGTTGCCGCGTCTCAGTGGCAAGGATAGCTTTTATATTCTTTTAATTTGCTCCGGCAGTATTGCAGCACGCCGGAGCGCCGTTCTCGTATCGTTTGTAGCACCTCTGCCGCCCCGGTTCTGCTGTTGGCGCAGCTCCCCAGGGAGGGAATGGACTTTATTACGCTGCACGCTCTTTCGTATGCCGGTACAGATTCCGCCTAATACGGTTGACGTAATCCAAAACCTTAAGAGCCTGGGCTACTTTGGGGAAATCTCTTTTACATCCCTCCGCAAATTCTTTCTTAGCCATGTCCGAAAAATCCTCATAGTTCTCAACGACCATTTTATACAGTTCAAAGTTCTGATTATCTTCATTCAGGACGATCCAATCTCTCTGATGAAAGTAAAAGAACGCCACCTCCGCCGCAGGCCTGTGCTTTGCCACCCCTGCAGGCACACCTTCTGTATTACATACCCCGATACCGTGCTCTGTGTTCAATAGTTTAATTCTCATTTTCCTCTTCCTTTCCCCGAAAGATCCATGCTATTATGTAATTGGTGTTTTACCGCATGGCTCCGGCTGTGCTGCCCTGTAGAGAGTTGCCGCTCCCTATGGGGTTTATTTCTTTATACTCCCGCGTCTACGCTCCCGGCGATCCGCTTCAACTGTTCAATTCTCATTCTTCCGCGTTACCGCTCAGTCTTTTTATTTTGTATTCAAGCAAAAACTTTTCAGCATAGAGCCCTAGTTTTCCCTCAAGCTCGTCTTTGATCTGCAAAGCGTTATTCATCAAACACTCGAACTCTGCGGAATAGGGGGCAACCCTTTCAAAATTTGATTCAATGCTTTTCAGCCGCATCTTGTTTGTATATATCCGGTTATCGATCTCATAAAGATCATTGACAAGTTCTGTTATTGTTTTTTCCTCTGCCATCTCTTCACCTCTTTTCTGATTGTGAACAGTTGTACACTTTATACCCTGTTTTTATATAGTACATTGGATTAAGGCGTTTATGATGTTCTATGATGTACGGCTATACTCCTTGTACGTCATAATCCCCTTATCTCAATATACTCTTTAATATAAGTGTTCCATTGTTCCGAGTAGTATAAAAATGCTTATCCCCCTCATATTTACTGGGTTTTAGTTGGAACATTCTTTGGAACACTTTGGAACATTTATGTTTTTACATGGAACATTTTGAGTATCCCCTCTGTCGTCCATAATCTGCCCCGAATCGCAAGTTGTTCCGCATCCACACGGGCTTGTCTTTTAAAATCTCTGATAAGATACTATTAATCTGTCGTGACTCTCTCTGCGTCATGTCAGCCTTTGCTCTGTGGAAGCACTCAACCCAGATTTCCAGAGCGCAGATTTTATCCCTTAGCATAGTCTCACCGGTATAGATTTTCGGATTGCTCAAATAAGACAGGCGTGTTATACTGCTCATAGAATACCAGTCAACCGGAACCGGCTGCTTGAGAAATTCTTCTATGATTCCTTTCCGTGGGTCTTCATGCCTGTGTGCTTCCTGTTCGCGTTCTGCTTCTTCCGCCATTTCCGCATCTGGGTACAATGGTTCGCCCAAAATCCACAGCATATAGGCTTCCGCCCACATCTGGTCGATCACTTCCGGCAATTCTGTGAAGACGTTTTTCGTCGGAGCGTTCTTGCCTACATCTATTGGCCAGAAACGCCGGTTCCCGGTATCGTCCTTTAAAAATTCCCTTTCGTTTGATGTTCCGATTATGATACACTGTCGTTTATTTGTTACTGTTTCCCTGCCGTATGCAGGCCGGTACTTGTCCTGTTGTGCAGATAGGAATGATTTCAAGGTATCGGCTTTTGTGGTATTCATTCCATCCATTTCCGAGATCTCTATCACCCACGATCCGAGCAGTTTCTCCGCTGCCGTCTTATCTTTCATGTCTGAAACTTTAAGGCTTTCGCTGTACCAGTCCTTTCCCATAATGCGTATAAAGGTACTCTTCCCGATTCCCTGCGCGCCGATCAGCGCCGGCAGATAGTCGAATTTGATGCCGGGGGTGAATATCCGGGCAATTCCGGCACAGAATATCTTTCTAGCAGATTTCCGTATATATGGCGTATCATCTGCTCCCAGAAAATCTATGAATGCAGTATCGATACGCTTTACCCCGTCCCACTTCAACCCTTTTATATACTCTCTTACGCTGTGTATAGCCCCCTGATCTATGAACGAGTCAAAGGCGTCCTGTATCTTATACGCTCCGGTTATGTGATACTCTGATTCAAGGAATATCCTAAGCCCTGCCAGATCCTCATCTGCAAGCTCTCGTTTACTTTTCTCTTGTTTCCAAGGTGTTTGCCTTAATACATATGTCTGCCTTGCGAATACATCTTTCTGAAAGCAGCCTTTTAATCGTGGGTCATTCTCCAATATCAACATGATGTTTTTTGCAGTCTTCGCCGGGTTCCCTTTCGAGTCCAGTTCCAGAGCATCCAGCCAACCTGTACCGGATCCACCGGATTCGGGAAATGTATTTTTCAAATATTCCTTTTTCACAAGCGGATCATCAAACGCAAACTCGCGCATACTGGAATAACTAGGCAGCTTCGTGCTTGGTGTGTCTGGCTTTGCTTCCTCGTCCAGGTACACGAATTTATGTACCCTCACAAGGTCGAACGCGTTTAACAGCTTTCCGGATGCCGGATCCGTGGCATGATTGCTGTATAGAAATTTCCCATTTTCATAAAGTACCGCCCCCGCTGACGTAGAACCGGCGGCATATGTGTACCGACCGCCCTCACATGGTTCATAAATATCCGGCAGATACTTTCCGATCACAGCTGGTACATCATATACACGGCAAAACGCCCCTATGATCCCGTTTTTTTCCGTTGGATCCTGCTGCCGTTTCAGGTTTCTTTCTATCCGCTTTTCAATACCGGGGATCTCTGCCCATTCTTTTATGTCCCGCCAATCTTGGTACATCGAAAGCACACCATCCGCGGAAAGAAAAGGCTTATCACCACATTGAAAAACATATTCCGATCCGTGGCAGCAGCTCGGCCAATACATAAACCTTTCACACTGGAATGTAGTAGGGTCGCATTGATCGATCCCGATCAGAGACGCTATTTTCCTCGCTATTGGCTCATACTCATCCGGCACAAGTTCCCGGTCCGTTGGAAATATTACACGCAGCCTTGGAGCCGCTCCCTCGTGTTTTCTTGTACTGTATACGACAAACGCACACTCTAAACCATTTACCCGCTTTAACACGTCCTCCGTGCTGCCTGCGGGTATGTTGTCCATATCCAGAGTTATAAGGCATCTGCTCTTTACGCTGCCGCTCTTTCTTCGTGAGCCATTGAGCAGACCGCCCACGAATCCGCCCACGTCTTTTAGATCGTCCTGCTGCGCTTTTGTAAGCCGGTTATACTCTTCCTGTGTTTCTTCCGATTCCACCGGCGTACGCAGACGCTCAACAAACTCTTGCCACATGATCCGCTGCGGTTTCCAGTTCGTCTCCTTTCTGCTTCCCCCGATAGTTATGCTCAATTCTTTGTTATGCTTCATACTGTCTGTGTACCTCCGTAGAATCTTTCATTGAAATACGCTACCGGGACACGCCCACGGCATACGATGAAGCCTTTTTCTGCAAGTTCTTCATTCATCTGTCTAATAAACTGATAACTTTTACTCTCCGACACTCCGAGGATCTCGGAAATATCTTTCGCCGTGTATACCTGTTTACTCATCTGATCAACTCCTTTCAATCATTTTCACACGCTGGCAGGCGTATTTTTTAATCTTCTGATTTCATAATTTCAGTTACATCCACGCCGAGAGCCTTTGCAATTCTTCCCAGTGTTTCCGGTCTTGCTTCCGCTCCCCCGTTGATTATCCTGCACAATGTTCCTTTCGGGATTCCGGCTGCTACGAGATCCTTTTGTCCCATGCACGCCCTTGCTTTCGCAAGCTCATACTTTTGTCTATCAAGTTTCATCTTTTATCACCTCACTTTTCAGAACATTTTTGTTCTGTAATCTCAATATACAGCACTTTTTTGTTCTCGTCAACACTTTTTTAGAACTTTTTTGTTCTGTACTTTTCAAGTCAAATATGGTATTCTGTTTTTAAACGAAAAGAGGTGAATAAATATGCCATCCTACACAGGCGATATGATACGAAAATACCGCACCGAAAAAGGACTGACACAGAAGAAACTCGGTGAGTTATGCAACATTGCTGATTCTGCTATAAGAAGATACGAAGCAGGAAATGCAAACCCTAAAATAGAAACGCTTCAAAAAATAGCCGATGCCTTAGATATTCCGGTAAACCGTTTGCTTGCCGGAAAAATTATATCTAGGGATGAATTAAAAGAGAAACTCTCGGAATATGGTCTGACTCATCTTGTACCAGACACAGAAGAAGAACGGACTGTATTGGAAAATTGTAAAAAACTAAATGAAACCGGAAAGAAAGAGGCCGCAAAAAGAGTAGAAGAACTTACCCATTTAGAAAAGTATACAAAATAACCCCCGTACTTAAAGGTACACCGGTAAATGAGTTTTGCTCAACTTTAAGCATTAAGGTCTCCTCAAAATTGAGGGGATTCTTTCCCAGTCTTTTGCACCGGTGCAAAATCTTCGATCATTTTCACACGCTGGCAGGCAGAAAATGAAAGGAAGATCATATATGCCAACATACAAAGACGAAAAAACAGGAACATGGTACTGCAAATTCTACTATACGGACTGGCAGGGGAACAAAAAGCAGAAACTAAAGCGAGGGTTCAAGCTGCAGCGTGATGCGAAAGACTGGGAAAGACAGTTTCTGGAACAACAGCAAGGAAGCCCTGACATGAGTTTTTCCGCTATGTGCGAGCTGTTTCTCGATGACAAGAAAGCCCATGCAAAGCTGAGTTCTTATAAGAGTGAAAAAGGTCGCCTTGAAGCGTGGGTGATCCCTTATTTTAAAGATAAGCCGCTCAACGGTATCACTGCCGCTGATATAAGGAAATGGCAAGCAGAGTTAAAGACAGCCACAGGAGCCAATGAAAAGCTGCTGTCACCGTCCTATCTGCATAATATCGTGATGGAATGCTCTGCGGTGTTTAATTTTGCCGTAAAATATTACGGACTTGCAAGGAATCCCTGCCGGATCGCGGGGGATAATATCGGGAAGAAAGTGAAGAGTGTCCAGTTTTGGACTCGGGAAGAATTTAACCAGTTTATCGATACGTTTGACAAGTCAGATCCATTTTACACGGCTTTCCTTGTCTTGTACTACACTGGTATGAGAATCGGAGAGCTCATGGCTCTGACCTTTGCAGATGTAGATTTGAAAGCCGGAACGATCAGCATAAATAAAACATATCATAAAATAGACGGCAAAACGGTTATAACACCACCCAAAACAGAAAAAGGGAATCGTACAATCACAATCCCCAGCTTTTTATGTAAGTGTCTCGATCGACACATGAAACGCATCTATGGAGCAACATCAGACACATTGCTTTTTACTTCTTCTAAAAATCCATACTTGCAACACATGAAAAAACACGAAACTCTTGCCGGACTGCATCATATCCGGCTGCACGATCTCCGGCACCCGTATGTCAAGCTCACGACAAAAAAATTTGCAACTTTTTTTGAAAATTTCCGGGCAACCGCATAGCTGCCCGTAGCTGTTCCATACGGCGTTCATGGCTCATGCCTCCTTTCACGGTTCCGCAGTTGCTAAGAAGTCCTGCGTAACATATTCAATCTCAATCCGGTCTCCCGGAAAGATATAGACCTTATTGATAAGCCGGTCAATCAGGGCTTGCGTCAGAGTGCCGGCACTGTCTACTTCCTGAACGATTTCACGCTGTTTCAGTCTTGCTTCGTAATCGCTTTGTATCTGTTTGGTCTGTGCGGTAATAGCGGCATGGACATTCTTTGCCTGCACCAGTTCCGCGTCATATACCGCTTTCCGCTCCCTGTAGGTTTCCAGGTCAATCTCTCCAAGCGCATACTGTTCATAGAGCTGCCGTTTACTGTCCTGGATAGAGTGCAGCTTATCTTCATGCTCGGCCTGCTGAACCGTCTGCAAATCCAGCTTGTCTTTGCTGCTGTCAATTCCCAGCGCCGGACACATCTGCGCCCGGATTATCTCAAAAACCGCCTGCTCCAGATCAACCATTTTTACCCTTACCCCGTGACAAGGAAGATTTTCTGCCACTTCGGAATGACGGCAGTAAAACCAGACATCATTTCTGAGTGACATGGCATGGTCGCAACATCCACAGAATACCTTTCCACGGAGAAGGTAGTCACGCTGCTTTTTATTGGGAAGGGAGAACCGCTTAATTGAAGCATTGGCTTTCTCAAACAGTTCCTTGCTTACGATTGCCTGGTGGTGATCCGAGATTTTGAACCACTCGCTTTCATCCTTCAATTTCATGCGGCGGCTGCCAATCTCCTGTACCTTGCGCTTACCGATCACATAGGTGCCGATATACCGTTGGTCCGCCAGCATCCGCAGCACCGTTGAACTGTTCCAGACGCCATGCGTTCGGGAAACATTGTAGTGATCTTTGCCTTTATTCCTCCGGTATTCTCCAGGCGTAGGAATCTTCATGGCGTACAGTTTCCTCGTGATCTCTGCGGCGGTATTGCCGTCGGCTGCCCATTCAAATATCTGCCGGACAATTTCTGACACTTCCTCGTCCGGTTCCATACGCCCGTCTGCGCTCTTACGGTAGCCATAAGGACAAATGACGCTTTGATACTCGCCCCGGCGCATCTTTGCGTATTTGGCGCTTTTCGTTTTCATGGACATATCCCGGCTGTAACACTCACTGATAAGATACTTAAAGGCAATGTCAATCCCTCCGGTATCTCCTTTGAAATTGGCGGTATCAAAATCGTCGCTGACAGAAATAAACCGGGTATGGTAAAGCGGAAACACTCGCTCAATGAAATAGCCGGTCTCAATGCTGTTGCGGCCAAACCGTGAAAGGTCCTTCACAATGATACAGTCAATTTTCCCGGCCTGCACCATTGTCAAAAGCTCCTGTACCGCGGGACGTTCAAAGTTGGTTCCTGTATGGCCGTTATCAACAAATTCCAGGACTTCGCTGTTATCCCATTCCTGCAGCGACATGGCCTTTTCCAGAAGGAGCAGCTTTTGGTTGGGAATACTCAAACTTTCCGTCTTGAAGTCCTCCACAGACAGGCGGATATAAAGGGCAATCACATATTTCTGCTTCATTTTACCGCCTCCCCCTGAAATTCACTCTTAAACCGGAAAAAAACACGGATATTCCGCTCATGGTCGATCTCAATCCGCTCAATCAGCCGTTCAATCAGTTCCGCCGTCAATACATGGTCCTGAGCCAGTGATTTTGCGTCTTTTTCCATTGCACGGTAGCGTACAAGCTGGTCATCCAGGGCATCCATATCTTTTTCAAGCGCCTCAATATCGCCGGAAAGGACAGTGATAGATTCCTCATAACCTGCTTTCAGTTCAAAATATTCATCGCTGGTTAAAATGCCCTGTACGAAGTTTTCATACAGCCCCCGGATTAAACGCCGCTGTTTCTCTATTTCCTGCCGTTTGGCAGACATTTGGGATTTCAGCCCGTCTTTTTTCTGTTTCTGCCTTGCCTCCAACTGAAAGAGAGGAAGGGACATACCCAAAGCAACGGACAGCTCTTTTTCTAAAATAGTGGTGACGGTTGCAATCAGCTCTGTCTCCTGCATCATCACGCCTTTGCAGGTATCTTTCGCCACACGGCTGTTCGTGAGGCAATGGAACCAGTAAATATCCGGGCCTTTTTTACGTTCCGCCCGTTGCCGGTGGAGGCTCCTGCCACAGTCGGCGCAGAATACCTTACCCTTGAAAATATTCGGGGTATAGGGGCGTTTGGGGACCGCCCGGCTTTCCTCGCAGACCTGTTTCCGGTATTCCTGTACCGCAGTAAAGAGTTCATGGCTGATAATCGGCTCATGGGTGCGTCTGGCAATAATCAGGTTGTCATCGTCAGCCTTGACCTGCTGGTGGTCCACCATCTTTGTTTTGCCCTGCACCAGATCGCCGGTATAAACTTCGCTTTCTAAAATCTTCATTACCGTGCGGGTCTGCCATTTGCCGCTCCCAATCAGGCCGGGGCTGGTGATTTCACCGGTGGATTTTTTGTAGTGGCTTGGCGCCGCAATCCCCATTTCATTGAGGTTACGGACGATACGGTTCAACGCTACGCGCTCATAAGCCCATTCAAAAATCTGTTTCACGACAGGAGCCGTATTCTCATCGATCAGCAGCTTGTGGCAGTTATCCGGGTCTTTCCGGTAGCCATAGGGTGCCCGTGCGCCAATATAATCGCCGTCTTTCATGGCCTGTCTTGCCTGTGCCTTGATCTTTCTTCCAATATCCAGAGAATAGGCTTCATTTATCATATTCTTCAGGGGAAGCATAATGCCGCCGTGAAGGTTGCCGGGGTCCGCCGTGTCAAACTGGTCCGTGACCGCAATAAAACGGACATTATGCGCATAAAAATACTGCTCAATATAATAGCCGGTATCAATAGAATTGCGTCCAAGCCGGGAAAGGTCTTTAACGATCACACAGTTGATATGGCCCGCTTCAATATCAGAGAGCATCTGCTGAAATCCGGGGCGGTGGAATAATGAGGTGTGATAGCGATAGCGGCAAAAAGCTAATAAAATCAATGGTT